>Ga0073928_10002225_pt1 | contig 34245 bp, 19 predicted proteins | sample PaiPotPPA55metaG_FD_76969 | JGI IMG/M metagenome (GOLD analysis project Ga0073928, IMG submission 76969) | Iron sulfur acid spring bacterial and archeal communities from Banff, Canada, to study Microbial Dark Matter (Phase II) - Paint Pots PPA... ...
AAGCTCAGAGGGGGCGGATGTCCGCTCCCTACGGATTGCGACCCGAGTTGCAGCTCAGGGTTACAGACGCAGCGTCGCTGTGATTCCGATGGTGCGCGGCCGGAACGTCCAGGCGTTTTGCTGCACCGATGTCGGTACCAGCCGATTGAACGAAGGATTGTTGGTATCCGACTGCACCAGTGCGTAGTTGGTCGTCACGCGGGAGTCGAAGAGGTTGTCGACGAAGGCGGCCACGGACCAGGATCCCAGCGTGACGCCGGTGCGCAACGAGGCGAATTTCGTCGACGGCAGAGTGTACGAGTTGGCATTGTACTGATTGGAATTCGGATCTTGAACGGCGGCGGGCCACGGATTGCGGCTGGCAAATTCCCAATCGAGGCGCGCGAAAGCCTCGTGTCCAAACGCCTTGAAGCCGAATTGCGGCCCGAGAGCCACATTCCACGGCGCATTGACGCCGGGGGCATAGTTGATCGCCGCGTTGCCGGAGATGGCGTCGCCCTTGCTGGCGAGCTTCGCTTTCGGCGAGTCCTTGGAGTAGCGCGCGCTCGTGTAGCCGACCGATGCGTCGAGCGAAAAGCCGCCGCCCAAGATCATCTCCGCCTGCAGATCGCCGCCCCACGCCACCGCGGTTCCCAGGTTGTCGGTGAATTGCAGCCCGCATTGGCCCGCCACATACACGTTCTGCTGAATGTCGGTCCACTTGATGTAGTAGGCGCTGCTTGCAATGCGGATTCGATCGGCGAAATTGTTTTTCGCGCCGATTTCATAGCTCTGGGTCTTATCCGATTTGAACGCCAACGGCGACTGGCCGTCCGCATAGCCGTCCTGCACCAAGCCTGGACTGCACGCGGGTATCAGCGGCGGATTGACGCCGCCGGGCCGGAAGCCCTTTGCATACGTTGCATAGTAAAGATTCTTCTCATCGTACTGGAAAGACACTCCAAGCTTCGGCGTGAATGCGTTCTCGTGGTATTCGCCGCCCCGCAATCCCGGACCGTAATTCTCGAGGCCATCCGCATAATGCGACAGGTCGAAGGACATCTTCGCGTAACGGCCGCCGGCCGTCAGCTTCAATTGATCGGTGACGTTGTAGCTGACCTCGCCGAAGCCCGCGAGCTGCCGATCGTGGCTCACGTTTTGATTGTAATAGACGTCGCAGTTCGGGAAGGTCTGGGGCGTGCCGCCCGGGTAGGTATTGCAGTTGTAGCTTTGCACCCCGAAGTAGGTATTCGCATCCTCGCCGAACAGTGCGTTGAACAATTGATTGATCTGCGGGTCGTACAGCTGCTCGATGCTGACTTCTCTCGCCAGCGACCAAAACGCTCCCACGGTCCAATTCCAAGCGCTCGACGGCGTATTGGATTGCAGGCGGATCTCCTGCGTGTAGGATTTCTGCTGGTTGATGATGGTGTTCGGAGTCGAGTAGCCGGCGAATCCCGCCGGCATATGGATGCCCTTTGCGTCGAGCAGCGGGTACCAGGAGCAGGGTGGGACCGGAGTGGTGGATGCGGGTCCGCACGCGCCTATGAGCCAGCTCTGGCTTTGATAGTAAGCGAGGTCGTAGGCCGTGCCCTGGTAGGCGTCCTGTTCGTCGCGCTGGTAATAGGATGTGTTCGACACCAGTTTGACGGGTCCGAAGTCTGCCTCGATTTTAAGCGCCGGAAGGTAGTACTTGTCGGGAATGGGTATGCGCTCGGGGGTCGCATTGTTGAAATGGCCCCTACTCACGTCGCTGTAGGCCGGCCAAAACGTCCCTAGGTCGTGCTTGCGCGCGTTTTGAAATGTAATGCTCGGGGTGATCTGCAGCGCTTCGATCGGCTGGTACAGCAGCGCGAATCGCGCCGCCACGGTATTCGCGTGGTTCGCATTGTGATCTACCACCGCCAAGCTGCTTGCGTCGATGCGATTGATCCAGCCGCCGTCATAGCGATACCAGACACTGGCGCGGTATCCGAGCACCCCGTCGATCAATGGTCCACCGTGTGCGATACCGGCCTCATAGCTCGGTTCCCCGCCTCGCGTGAAGGACAATTCGGTGCGGGCGTAGGTCGATTCCTTCGTGACGCTGGGCTGCGTCATGATGTAGCGCACGGTACCGCCCTCGGAGCCTGCTCCGAACAGCGTGCCTTGCGGCCCGCGCAAAACTTCGATTCGATCCAGGTCGAAAGTCTTCGGCAAGGTGTCGTCCGGATTGAACCCCAGAGCGCGCATCTGAATGGGCGTGTCGTCGATGTAGATGCCCGTGGTGCCGGCGCCGCCCGAGGAGGATATGCCGCGGATCGAGATTGCATTGGTGCCCGTCGTATCGATGGACACTCCGGGCGTGAAACGCACCACATCCTGGAAATCCTTGATGCCCTTCTGGTCGATCATGTCCTGGCTGAAGGCGGTGACGCTGATGGGCACGCGGCTGATGGTTTCCTCGCGCCGCGTGGCGGTGACGACGATTTCCTCGAGGCCACCCGTCGCGGCCGGTTCGGCTGCGGCGGCAGCGTCATTGGCAGAAGCCGGAGTCGCGAGACATGCGCCGGCACCGACTATAAGGGTGCACAAAAACAACAATCGCCAGGAAATCCGCTGATTGCACGGCTTCGAAGGAGTGGCTGGCATCGTATCCCCGCAATTTAGTTATATGGTCAGATAACACCCTCTCTCGACAGTAGCACCGTGCAAAAACGGGCGCAACCGCGGAGTGGATAGGGAGGTGAGCCGGGTCGATTGGCTGGTGCAGTACGCGCCGGGCGATCACGGCATCGTCGCTGCTGCACGTTTCGACAGCCTGTACCGCGTGCAAGCCAAGAGCACTTGACGATTCCCTGCCACGCAGTGATGCGTGGCAGGGAATTGATCGGACGTGCGCAGCAGGCGAGGCGATGGCGCCTCTAGTGCTTGAAAGTCACCGAGATGCCGAATGTCCGCGGGCGATAAGTAATGAATCGGTACGCGGGAGTGGCCGCGCCGTTGTTGCCGCTGGCGTAAGAGTTGGTCTGATGGTTGTAGTTCAACAGGGTATGGCTGTCGGTCAGATTGTCGACGAACAGTGATACGCCCCAGTCGCCAAAATTAGTGCCGGCCCGCATCGAAGCGAAACTCTGCCTCGGCGTGGGTATGCCCGTCGGATCATACGAGGATGTGCGCGGATCCTGGGAAGCATGCGCCCACTTATCTCCCTTGAGGTATTCATAATCCGCCCTCACGAACGACTCGTGTGTGAATGCGCGGAACTTGTACTCCGCGCCAATCGTCGCCGACCACGGCGGGATCGAGTAGCCGGTGCCGATGCCGTTCGGCCCGGCGACCGCATCGCCACGGTACACCAGCGGCAGCGGCGGGTTCGGCCCGGTGAGGACAGCACCACCCGGGTACGCGTTCTTGGTATAGCGCGCGTCGGTGTAGCCGAAGCTCGAATCGATGGAGAAGTCGCGGGTCACCTGGAAATCCGCTTGCAGGTCGAACCCCTTTGAGATGGCGTCGCCGAGATTGTCGGTCCATTGGATCTGGCAGATCGGCGGCACGACATTGCCCTGGATGTTGTTCCACCTGATGTAGTAGATACTGCTGGCGAGGCGGACGCGATTCTCGAAGTTGTTCTTGGCACCCACCTCGAAGCTCTTCACGCTATCGGACTTGTAGGTCGCCGGTGCCTTGGGAATGCCGAAATTGAGGAAGTCCTGGGTGCACCCTTGATTGGGATTCTGAAAGGTCGGGTCGTACGGGATCGACGGGTTGCCGCCGCCGCTGCGAAAGCCCTTGGCGTAGGTAAAGTAGTACATGTTATTCGGGTCGGCCTGCCATTGGATGCCCGCCTTGGGCGTGACCGGGGTCTCGCTGTTCGACTGTGTGCCTGGCCGGGGGCCGCTGTTCTGGGGCCCGTCCGACAGGCTTTGGATGGAGTACGAAGTCTTCGAGACGCGCACGCCGGCGGTCAGCTTCAAGGTATCCGTCAAATTGAAATTCACTTCTCCAAACCCGGCGACCTGGCGGTCATGGCTCAGCAGGCGGTTGAAATATGAATCACCCATCGGGAGATAGGAGCTGCCATCAGGGTTGAGAGGCGTGCCGAAGTATGTCGCGATAGGCATTCCGATAAGCTGATTGAAAAATGCATCCGCCATCGGATCATGAATTTCTTCGAGGCTGAATTGGCGATTGAGGGAATAGAACGCTCCCACCGTCCACGCCAAGCGGGCAGTCGGATCGGTCGACTGGAGCCGGAACTCCTGAGTGAAGTTGCGCTGCTGATTGGTGACGCTGGCAGGCGAGCGGTAATTCTGCAGTCCTGGAGGGAGATGCACGCCTGATCCGTCGAGCAGCGGAAATGCCGAGGAGCCTGCCGGCAGCAGTGTCTGATAGTAACCGAGGTTGTACAGGGTGCCGTCGTAGCCGCTGGTTTCGTCGCGGTGGAAATAGGCGGTCGTTGAAATCAGCCGGACAGGGCCGATGTCCGCTTGTATGTTCAGCGCGGGCAGGTAGAACTTGTCGGGCTCCGAGCGCGCCGTAGGATTCGCGCTGAAGTAGCGGTCCTTGCCCGGATCCGAATATTCCGGCCAGTAGATCGTCACATCGTTTCGCTGGCGATTCTGATACAGGACACTGGGCGTAACTCGGAGTGCGTCGTTCGGTTGCCAGAGCGCCGCGAGCCGCAGCACCGTCGTCTCGTCGTGATTCGCATTCTTGTCGACAGTTTGCAGCGTGGTCGGATCGATGCGATCGATCCATCCGCCGTCGCGCCGATACCAGGCACTGGCGCGCACGCCCAAGACGCCATCGATGAGCGGAGTGCCCGCTGCCACGCCGGCTTCGTAGTTGGGGGATCCGCCCTCGGTGTAGGAGGTTTCGGCCTTGGCGTACACGCTCGACTTGGTGAGACTCGGCTGTGTCGTGATATAGCGGACCGTGCCGCCCTCCGAGCCGGCTCCGAACAGCGTTCCCTGCGGACCGCGCAGCACCTCGACGCGGTCGAGGTCAAAGAGCTTCACCAGCGTATCATCGGAATTGAATCCGAGATTGCGCACCTGAATCGGCACGTCATCGATGTAGATGCCGGTCGTGCCCGACCCGCCGCTCGAGGAAATTCCGCGAATCGAGATCTGGTTTGTCTGGCTATTGTCGAACGCCACTCCGGGCGTGTACCGGGCGACGTCCGAGAAGTCTCTGATGCCCTTCTGGTCGATCATTTCCTGGCTCAACGCCGTGATGCTGATCGGCACTCGGCTGATGCTTTCCTCGCGACGAGTCGCCGTCACGACGATTTCTTCGAGGGCAACCGCGGGGCCCGGTTCGGTGGTGGTAGCCTCGCTCGCGCCCGTCAAATTGGCAGCGCAAGCGCCGGTCGTCAGTATGACAGTGCGCAAAAGCAACACTTGCCAGGAAGCCCGCGGATTGAATGACGTCGAAGGAGTCGCTGGCATCGTGTGGTATCCCTGTAAATCTAGTTATATGGTCAGATAACTCGTGGTCGAAAGTAGCACCGAGCAAAAACTCGCGCAACCGCCGAAAGGAACGCCTACCGGCTTAGGTGCCGTGGCCCTTCCGGCACCATAACGACCCGTGCGCCGAAAGGCAATCAGCGCGCAATACTCGTCGTTGCGCCGGCGTCCGTGTTGCGTCCGTTGTCGCCGCGCAACGTGCGCTCGGGGCCTTAGCTTCGCCGTCCGTTGCGCGGTCTTTATGGACTTATGGGATCATGGCGACCATGAGCACGAATCCCGATCGCCCACGCGCCAAGAGCTTGAATCCATTGCGCGCGCTGCTGCCGTTCCTCCGGCCATACCGGGGCATGATGATCGCGGCCTTAGGTGCCCTGCTGGTGGCTTCGGTGGCGATGCTGGCGTTACCCGTGGCGCTGCGCCAGCTCATCGACCACGTCGTGGGCGCCAAGGACGCGAGTACTCTGGACCGATACCTCATCGGATTCCTGGCAGCTTCCGTCATATTCGGCGTGTTTGCCGCGTTGCGCTTTTATCTGGTGACCTGGCTGGGCGAACGCGTAGTCGCGGATCTGCGTTCGGCCGTCTACCGGCGCGTCGTGCGCATGGATCCCCTGTTCTTCGAGACCACGCGGGTCGGTGAAGTGTTGTCGCGTTTGACGACCGATACCACGCTGGTGCAGGCCATCTCCGGGGTCAATCTATCGATCATTTTGCGGTCATCCTTAAGTTTGATCGGCGGGCTCGCCATGCTGGGGCTCACCAGCGCAAAACTCATGGGCATCATGATGGTGCTGATTCCTGTGGTGGTCGGCCCTCTCATCGTCATCGGCAGGCGGGTTCGCGGATTGTCGCGCGCGTCTCAGGATCGCATTGCCGACACCAGCGGGCTCGCGGGCGAGACATTGAACGCGATCCAGACTGTGCAGGCGTTTACATTGGAGGAACTGCAGAGCGAACGATACCGTAAAGCGGTCGAAGACAGCTTCGTCACCGCGGTTCGCCGCACGCGCGTACGCGCAGCGCTCACGGCGGTCGGCATCACGCTGGTACTCGCGGGCATTACCTTCGTCTTGTGGCTGGCATTGCGCCAAGTGCTGGCCGGCACGATGACGGGCGGGCAACTCTTGCAGTTTCTGCTGTACACCGGCTTCGTCGGCAGTTCCGCCGCCGCGCTCACTGAAATGTGGGGCGAGATGCAGCGTGCCGCCGGCGCGATGGAGCGCCTGAGCGAACTCCTTCAGGCGCGGCCGACCATACGCGCGCCGCAGCACCCCACCCTGCTTCCGGCGCGGGTCACCGGAGCGCTTCGGTTCGACAATGTCTCGTTTCACTACCCGTCGAGGCCCGACAGCGCGGCGCTCGCCAATTTCAGCCTCGACGTGGCGGCGGGCGAGACCATTGCCTTCGTGGGTCCGTCAGGCGCGGGCAAGAGCACGACGTTTCAGCTGCTGCTGCGGTTCTACGACCCCGATTCGGGCCGGGTGTTGATCGATGATCGGCGGCTCGCGGATTTACGGCCGGAAGACGTGCGCGCACAGATCGGACTGGTGCCGCAGGAGACGGTGCTGTTCGGTGCCAGCGCGCGCGAGAACATTCGCTATGGGCGCCCCACGGCCACCGACGCCGAGATCGAGGCCGCCGCCGTCGCCGCGGCCGCCGACGGATTTCTGCGCAAATTGCCGCAAGGCTATGACACGTTCCTCGGCGAGCGCGGCACGCGGCTATCGGGCGGTCAGCGGCAACGGATTGCGCTGGCGCGCGCCATTCTCAAGGATCCGCCGATCTTGCTGCTGGACGAGGCGACCAGTTCGCTGGATGCGGAATCCGAACGGCTGGTGCAGGAGGCGCTTGAAAAGCTCATGCAGGGCCGTACCACCATCATCATTGCTCATCGCCTGGCCACGGTACTCAAAGCCGACCGCATCGTGGTGATGGACCACGGCCACAAGATTGCCGTCGGTACTCACGCGGAACTGCTGCTGCACAGCCCCTTGTATGCGCGGCTGGCGTCCCTGCAATTTGCGGCGGTAGGAAGCGAGGCGGTGGACGTTGCATCGCGCTAGGGCCCGCGCTCCCCGATGACGACTGGACGCTACTTCAGCAAGCCCGATTCCTTCAGTGCTCGTTGAACCGTGGGGCGCGGCGCAATGCGCTGCTGATAGGCGTTGAGCACCGGCCATCGCCCAAGATCGATTTTCAAGGGCCGGGTCCAGCTCAAGACGGTGAACAAATACGCATCCGCCACCGTAAACGCGTTCCCCATGAGGAAGGTCTTGTCTTTCAGAAAGCCGGACAGCCAATCGAATTTCTTCTCGAGGTTGGCCTGCGCGGAAGCCCTCCAGTCGGCCGATATCTTCGGATTGAACAGCGGGCTGAATCCCTTGTGCACCTCCGAGGTGATGTAGTTCAGTATTTCCATCAGCTGATAGCGTTCGAAAGTTCCGGCACGCGGCGCCAATCCGGAATCGGGTTTCTGGTCGGCGAGGTACTGAATGATGGCCGGCCCTTCGGTCAGCAGGCGGCCGTCGTCGAGCTGCAGCGCCGGCACCGTGCCCTTGGAATTGATGGTGAAATAATCGATTCCCGCCGGGGTTTTCTTGGTTGCGAAGTCGATTCTTTCGAGCGTATACGGCAATCCCGCTTCGAGCAGGACAATATGAGGGGAAAGCGAACAAGTGCCGGTAGCGTAGTAGAGCTTCATGTCATGTCCTCGGTGAGCTGGTCGTAGGGACGGAATGGCGCGAGCCAACTATAGCCGACTCACTGCGCGATGATGATGCGCCGCGCACTCATGAAGCTGCTTGCGTAGGGCGGTGCCGCGAGCGAATCGATGCGCACGCGGCCGCCCGTGGACGGCGCATGAACGAAGCGTTCGTCGTCAATGGCGATGCCGACGTGCAGCTCCTTGTGCGCGAGGTGCATGAAGACAAGATCGCCTTCATGCACCTGGCCGCGCGCGATCGGCATACCGGTGTGCAGCTGTTCGTGCGCGGTACGCGGCATCGGAACACCCGCGTGCTCCGCCGCATACGCGACCAGGCCGCTGCAGTCGAACCCGCCGGGCGCAGCGCCGCCCCAGCGATACGGCTGGCCGATCATGGCCTTCGCGTGATCGACCATGATTACCCGAGGATCCGGGGGCGGGCGCGTGACGCCGGGGGCCTCTGCACCTGAGGCGGTTGGCGCGCCCGGCGAATTGCCGCGCTTCAGCGAAGTGCTCGCGCATGCGGCCAGCGCGATCGCGAGAGCGGCAGCGAGTGCAGCTCGGATCAGACCACGGAGGTTGCCCATGCGGCGCCGACGATGCCGGCCTCCGAGCGCAAGGTTCCCACGCACAACCGCGCCTCGCAGTGCAGTTTGTTCAAGAATTTCTCCGGCTCCTCGGTGATGCCGCCGCAGAGCACGATGAGATCCGGCCACAACAATGCATGCAGCTCGTGCAATACCAGATTCAATTGCTCCGCCCACGCGTCCCAGCTCAAGTGCTGATCCACTTTGGCGCGGCCCGACGCGCGCAGTTCCGCTTCGCGCCCTGCGACCTGAAGATGGCCGAATTCGGTATTCGGCACCAGCTTGCCGTCGATGAACAAGGCACTGCCGATGCCGGTGCCCAGAGTCAGCAAGAGCACGGTGCCCGGTACGTCGCGCGCGGCGCCATAGCGCAATTCCGCGAGGCCCGCAGCGTCGGCGTCGTTGATGGCGATCACGGGCCGTCCCAAGCGCTCGCCGGCCAGCGCCGCCAGGGATTTTCCGATCCATGTCTTGTTGAGGTTCGCCGCCGTGCGCACGATGCCGCCGCGTATCACGCTGGGAAATGCCAGGCCCACGGGATGATCGCCGGGCACATTCGACACCACGGTTTCAAGAGCGGTCAACAAGGTTTCAGTCGAGTCCTGCGCAGGCGTCGGCGTGCTGAAGCGCCCGCCGGCGAAGGCGCCCGTGCGGAGGTCCACCAGCGCGCACTTGATGGATGATCCGCCCACGTCGATGCCGATGGCCAAGGGGGAAGTAGTCAATTTAGGTCACGCATTGTGAGTTTCGCCCGCCGTCCCGCAGTTACGACCCTATAATACCTCGTAATATGAGCTCGATTGATACCCACTTTGCGACCCGCCGGAACGTCGCTTTGCAGCCCGGCACCTTACAAGCAGCTTTGCTGGACCGCCTCACGCGAACGCTCGGCAAGAACCCGGACTCGGCGACGGCGCGGGATATTTACGATGCGTTGTCGCTCGCGGTACGCGAAGAGCTGACGTTGCGCTGGCTGGCCACCCAGCGCCGCGTGGCGAACGCCCACGTGAAGCGTGTGTGCTATTTCTCGGTTGAATACCTGCCGGGCCGGTCCTTGTTGAACGCATTGTCCAGCCTGGAAGGCGGCCTGCTGCAGGAGGCGAGGGCCGCCTTGCGCGAGATGGGCCATGATCTGGACGACATCGCCGCGCAGGAGGTCGATCCCGGATTGGGCAATGGCGGCTTGGGCCGATTGGCGGCTTGCTTCCTGGATTCCCTGGCCACGCTGCACTACCCGGCGGTCGGCTACGGCATTCGCTACGACTACGGCATTTTCACGCAGGTCATCGGCACCGACGGCGGACAGCGCGAGGTCGCGAGCAGCTGGCTGCGCCTGCGCAATGTCTGGGAAACCGCCAGCGGCAATGTGCGTTTCACCGTGCGGTTCGGCGGTCGAATCAAGGCCCCGGAGAACGCAGCTCCCGGCGATTTGCACCGCTGGGTCGACACGACGGATATCTACGCCATCGGATTCGACCAGCTGACTCCGGGCAATCGCGGTCCCACCGTCAATCATCTGCGCCTCTGGTCCGGCCGGGCCATTACCCCGTTTCAGATCGATGCTTTCAACGCCGGCGACTATGCCGCCGCCGTGCACGAGCAGGTGGAAGCAAAGAACCTGTCGCGCGTGCTGTACCCGGACGATTCGACGCCGCAGGGCAAGGAGCTGCGGCTCAAGCAGCAGTATTTTTTCGTCAGCGCCAGCCTGCAGGACATCCTGGCGACGCATTTGAGCGAGGGGCGCACGCTCGCGTCCATGCCCGACTCGATCGCGATTCAGCTCAACGACACGCACCCGGCGGTGGCGATCCCGGAGCTCATGCGCCTGCTGGTCGACGAACACGGCTTGCCGTGGGCCGAGAGCGGGCAAATCACGACGGAAGTGTTTTCGTACACCAACCATACGCAGTTGCCGGAGGCGCTCGAGACCTGGCCCGTGGCGATGTTCGAGCGCCTGCTGCCGCGGCATCTGCAGATCATCTATTTGATCAATCGCGATTTTCTGCAGTCGGTCGAAACCCGGTACCCCGGGGATGATGAGCGCCGCCGGCGTCTGTCGATCATCGACGATGGCGGCGATCGCCGGGTGCGCATGGCGCATCTGGCGGTCATCGGCAGTCATCGGGTCAACGGGGTCGCTCAGCTGCACTCCGATCTCATGCGCATGCATGTGTTCTCCGGCTTTGCCGACATGTATCCCGATCGATTCATCAACGTGACCAATGGAATCGCCGTGCGCCGCTGGCTGAAGCAATCGAATCCCGGCCTTTCGGCACTGCTGACCGAGCATTTGGGGTCATGCTGGGAGAACGATCTCGAGGAGCTCGGGCGGTTGACCGGCGCCGCCGATGACCCGGAATTTCGCCGTCAGTTTCGCGGCATCAAGCGCACCAACAAGCAGCGGCTTGCCGACGAAATCATGCGGCGCACCGGCGTCGAGCTCAGCGTCAACTCTCTATTCGACGTCCAGGTGAAGAGAATCCACGAGTACAAGCGCCAGCTCTTGAACTTGCTCTACGTCGTGACCCGCTACCAGCGCATCCGCGAGAATCCGCGCGCCGAGGTCGTGCCGCGCACCGTGATCTTTGCCGGCAAGGCGGCTCCGGGTTATGCCATGGCCAAGGCCATCATCAAACTCATCAACAATGTGGCGCGCACCATCGATGCGGACCCCGCCATGCATGACAAGCTGCGTGTCGTGTTCCTGCCGGATTACGATGTCTCTCTCGCGCAAAGAATCATGCCGGCGGCGGATCTGTCCCAGCAGATTTCCACGGCCGGCATGGAGGCGTCGGGAACCGGCAATATGAAACTGGCCCTGAACGGAGCGCTGACCATCGGCACGCTGGACGGGGCCAATATCGAGATTCGCGACCACGTGGGAGCGGAAAATGTGTTCATATTCGGTCTCACAGCGGAAGAGGTCGCGGCACGGCGCCCGGGCTACCGGCCGCAGCGCGAGCTCGATGCCAATCCGGAACTCAAGAAAACTTTGGATCTCATCGAATCGGGATTCTTCTCGCCGGGGCGTCCGGACGACGCCAAACCGGTGGTCAACCGCTTGCTGAGCGACGGTGAGCCCTTCCTGGTGCTCGCGGACTTTGCGGCGTACGCCCTGGCACAGGACCAGGTGGATGCCTTGTACGCCTCGGAAGACGAATGGAGCCACAAGGCGATCGTCAATTGTCTGAACATGGGCTACTTTTCGAGCGACCGCAGTATTCGCGAGTACGCGGACCGCATATGGGCAGTCAAGCCCGTCATGTGAAGGTACGATTAATTGACCGACTCAGTACTTACCGACTTCGATGTCTATTTGTTCGGCGAGGGCAAGCACGAACGCATTTACGACAAGCTCGGCTCGCACACGTACGGCCACGGCGCGGCGGCGGGCACCCGCTTCGCCGTATGGGCGCCCAACGCCGAGCGGGTCAGCGTGGTGGGCCCTTTCAACCAGTGGCATGGGGACGTTCATGTGATGCGCCCCCGCGCGACGAGCGGCATTTGGGAATTGGCGATTCCCACCCTCGGCGCCGGCACCGCCTATAAGTACGAAATCCGCGACCGCGCGGGACACCTCCACACCAAGGCCGACCCGTACGGCTTCGCGATGCAGCTGCGGCCGGAGAACTGTTCCGTGGTGGCGTCGCTCGACGGCTATGCCTGGGAGGACTCGGAATGGCAGGATATGCGTGAACGCAGCGATCCGTTGCGCCGTCCCTTCAATGCCTACGAGGTGCACTTGGGCTCATGGCGGCGTCCGTGGGATCAGCGAATGCCACCCTTCATGAGCTGGGTCGAGGCGGTGGATCAGCTGATTCCCTACGTCGTGGAGATGGGTTACACGCACCTCGAGTTGATGGGGGTCGCGGAGCATCCGCTCGACGCATCCTGGGGCTACCAAGTGGCCGGCTACTACGCGGCGAGTGCGCGCTACGGAGCGCCTAAGGACTTCATGTTCTTCGTCGACCGCTGTCACCAGGCCGGGATCGGCGTGATTCTCGATTGGGTGCCCGCGCACTTCCCGCGCGATGATCACGGATTGGCGCACTTCGACGGCAGCGCGCTGTACGAGCACGCGGATTCCCGGCTCGGCGAGCACATGGAATGGGGCACCAAGATTTTCAATTATGGACGCCATGAAGTGCGTAATTTCCTGGTCGCCAACGCACTCTTCTGGCCGGACCGCTATCACGTGGACGGGCTGCGCGTCGACGCCGTGGCGTCCATGCTGTATCTGGATTACAGCCGAAAACCCGGGGAATGGCTGCCGAACCGCGACGGGGGACGCGAGAATTTGGAAGCCATCGATTTCCTGCGCCAGATGAACAATGCGGTGCACCGCGCATTTCCCGGCTTGTTGACGATCGCAGAAGAATCCACCTCGTTCGCCGGGGTGACGCGGCCGCCAGAGCACGGCGGACTTGGATTCAATTTCAAATGGAATATGGGCTGGATGAACGACACCTTGCGCTACGCGGCGCTCAATCCCGTTTATCGGCGCTACAACCACCAGTTGATCACCTTCTCCTTCGTGTATGCCTGGTCGGAGAATTTCATCTTGCCGATTTCGCACGACGAAGTGGTGCACGGCAAACGCTCGCTGCTCGCGAAGATGCCCGGCGACGATTGGCAGAGGCGCGCGAATTTCCGGCTCTTCCTTGCGTACATGTGCGCCCATCCCGGAAAGAAGCTCTTGTTCATGGGTTCGGAATTCGGTCAATGGCAGGAATGGCAGGATGAGAGCCAACTGGAGTGGTCGCAGTTGGCGGCCGTGGAACACCAGCGCTTGCGCGACTGTGTGCGCGATCTGAATCATCTGTACCGGGCGACTCCGCAGCTCTACGGCAGCGACTGCGATCACAACGGCTTCCGCTGGGTGGACCTGCACAATGCCGATGAAAGCATCTGGGCGTTCGCCCGGCGCGCCGTCGGCGAGGACGGCGGCGCTCCCATCACCTGCGTGTTCAATGCGACGCCCGTGCCGCGGGACGGCTACGGCCTCGGGGTCGCCGAACGAGGGACTTACCAGAAGATTTTCGATTCTGACGACGTAAAATTCGGCGGATCCGGGTACAACCAACAATCGCAGTTGAGCGCGTCGCCTGAAGGGGCTCAAGGGTATCCGTACTCGTTGCGGCTGAATCTGCCGCCGCTCGGGGCGATGTTTCTCATCGGGCCGGCGTAGTGAAGCTCATTCAGTCGGGAATGCCGCGTCCCTTGGGCGCCACGTGCACGAGCCGCGGAGTCAACTTCGCCCTGTTCTCGAGCAATGCCACCCGCGTGGAGGTTGCTCTGTTCGATGCCGACAGCGGCGCCGAGGTCGCACGCTGCGATTTACCGGCACGCACCGGAGATGTTTGGCATGGCCTCATCTCGCCGCGGCGCGCGGGTCCGGGAACCTGCTATGCGTTCTACGTTCACGGACCGAATGAGCCTGAGAAGGGTCATCGCTTCGATGCCACGGCGGCCTTGATCGACCCCTATGCGCGCGCTCTCTCGCTCAAGCAGCCGCTGCGCTCGCGGGTGATCGACAGCGGCTTCGATTGGGGCGGCGATCGGCCGCCCGCCATTCCCTGGCGCGATACGCTCATCTATGAGCTGCACGTGAAAGGATTTACGCGCCTTCACCCCGCGGTGCCGGCGGACTGGCGCGGTAAATATCTGGGAATGACGGTGGCTCCGGTGATCGAACACTTGAAGTCCATCGGCGTGACGGCGGTCGAGCTGTTGCCCGTTCAGTCCTTCGTCAGCGAGCAGTTTCTGGTCGACCGCGGTTTGAGCAATTACTGGGGCTACAACTCGGCCGCGTGGTTTTCGCCGGCGAACGAATACGCCGTGCAAGATGCCGTCGCCGAGTTCAAGACCATGGTCAAGGCGCTGCACGCCGCGGGAATCGAAGTGATACTGGATGTGGTGTTCAATCACACCGCCGAGGGCAATGAATCCGGCCCGCTCCTGTCGTGGCGGGGAATAGACAATTCGGTCTACTACCGCCTCATGCCGCAGGACAAGCGCTTCTATGAGAACGTCACCGGTTGCGGCAACACCGTCAACTGCGAGCACCCGCAAGTTCGTGCGCTGATCATCGACTGCCTCAAATACTGGGTCGAAGAGATGCACGTGGACGGGTTCCGATTCGATCTGGCGACGGTGCTGGCCCGAGAAGGCAACGGCTTCAACGAGCACAGCGTCTTTTTCAAGTCGCTGCGAGCCGAATCCTCGCTCGCCTACGTCAAGTTGATCGCCGAACCCTGGGACGTGGGCTTGGGCGGCTATCAGCTCGGTCGATTTCCCCCGGGCTGGGCGGAATGGAACGACCGCTACCGGGACGCGGTTCGATCGTTCTGGCGGCGCGACGGCGGGAAAATCGGCGAGTTCGCGGAGAGATTCGCCGGTTCCAGCGACGTGTTCAGGCACAACGGCCGCAAGCCCACCGCCAGCATCAATTTTCCGACGGCACATGACGGCTTCACGCTCTGCGATCTGGTTTCCTACAGTGAGAGGCATAACGAAGCCAATCTCGAGGCCAACACCGATGGTCACAACGACAATTTGAGCTGGAATTGCGGGGTCGAGGGCCTCACGGACGATGCCGCCATCATCAAGCTGCGAAAGCGGCAATTGCGCAATATATTGGCGACGCTGTTCCTTTCGCAGGGCGTGCCCATGCTGCAGGCCGGCGACGAATTCGGGCGCACGCAGCGCGGCAACAACAACGCCTACTGCCAGGACAACGAGATTTCCTGGGTCGATTGGCATCTGCGCAGCGTCAACCGGGATTTACTGCTGTTCGTGCAGCTGCTCGCACGGCTGCGCCGCCTGCATGTCGAGTTTCGCCGCGAGACCTTCCTCAAAGGGGCGGCATCGCGCGCCAGCGTCAAGGATGTGACATGGTTAAGTGTGGGCGGCACCGAGATGAAGCAGGGTGAGTGGCAGGATGGGAATCTGCGCACCTTAGGGATTTGGTTCAGTAAGCGGAACGACTTGCAAGGACGCCTGCTGTTGTTGCTGAATGCGGACGATTCCGAGCGGAAGTTTACCCTGCCGGCTGCCCCGGCCGACGAGCCTTGGATCCGGCAATTCGATACGGCGCTCGATACCTACCAGGCGACGAGTCTTGGGCACGCGCGCGACTATCGCTTGGACGCCAGCAGTGCCGCTCTATTGGAGTGCTGAAATGGTGCACACGACAGTGATCGAGAGGTTGGCCCGGCTGCGGGGCATCGGCGACGCCTACCATGACTATCGCGGTGAGCTGCGGCACTTCAGCCTCGAGACGAAGATAGGCCTGCTGCGGGCGATGGGGTGCAAGGTGGACGATCCCGCCGCCCTGGCGCGCGAGCTGAGCCAGCTCGAGGTGGTTCGCTGGCGCAAATTCCTGCCGGCGGTCGCGGCTGCGCGCGGTGGGCCCATCGGGATCGATTTCAACGTGACAGCGCGCGAATTCGGCTCCACGCTGGTGTGGTCGGTGCGCTTCGAGGACGGCTCGCGGCGCGACGGAGCGATCTCGACGGCCGATTGCCCGGAGATCTGGAGAGGCGAAGTCGAGGGATCATGGATCACGCGCCGGCGCTTCGAGTTGCCGATCGATCTGCCCTCGGGCTATCACGAATTGGAGGCGAAAGTCGCCGGCGGCACCGCCGACCGCTGCCTGCTTATCATCTCGCCGCCGCGGTGCTATGAGCCCGCGTCGATCATCGCCGGCCGGCGCCTGTGGGGCATCGCCGTACAGCTCTACACGCTGCGGTCACGGGAGAATTGGGGCATCGGGGATTTCAACGATCTTCGCGCGTTGATTCGCTGGGTCGCTTCGCACGGGGCGGGATTCATCGGATTGAATCCCCTGCATGCGCTGGCGCCCGCGGATCCCGAGAGGTCCAGTCCGTACAGCGCCTCGAGCCGGCACTTTCTCAACGTGTTGTATATCGCGGTCCCGTTGGTGCCGGAATTTCAAGAATGCGCGGCCGCGCGCGATCGAATGGCCGATCCTGCGGTCGCGGAGCGTCTCCAAGAGCTGCGCGGCCGCGAATTGGTGGACTACGGCGGCGTGGCGGACCTCAAATTTGAAATTCTCGCGCTGCTGTACCGCGATTTTTGCGATCGGCATCTGGCCCTCGGGACGGACCGCGCGCGGGCTTTTCGCGCGTTCACGGCGGCCGGCGGCGATCTACTGCAGTTGCACGCCCGGTTCGATGCGCTCGATCGGTATTTCCGAGCAACCTTAGGCGTCGCGTCCGGCTGGCAAAGTTGGCCGGAGGAGTTCCGGGATGCGAACGGCAAAGCCGCGGCGCGATTCGCCGCCGCGCATCCCGGAGAAGTCGAATTCTATGCGTACTTGCAATGGCTTGCGCATGAACAGCTGTGCGGCGCGCAGGAACTGGCACGCGAACTCGGCATGCCCGTTGGCCTGTACGGCGACTATGCGGTGGGCGCCAACCCATCCGGTTCCGAAACCTGGGTTGATCAATTGAGTTATCGACTGGGGGCAGAGATCGGCGCGCCGCCGGATCCGCTGGCTCTCAAGGGTCAGGGCTGGGGTATACCGCCGCAGGATCCGCACCAGATGCTGGCACAGCGGCTGCAAGGCTTCGTGGCGCTGATCCGCAACAACATGCGCTACTACGGCGCCATGCGCCTCGATCATGTGATGTCGCTGTTTCGCCTGTGGTGGGTTGCGGCCGGGTTCTCGCCCACCGAGGGTGCGTACGTTCACTATCCCTTGCAGCAACTGCTCACGGTACTGTCGCTGGAAAGCGCGCGCGCCGCCTGCTTGGTCGTCGGCGAAGACTTGGGAGTGGTGCCGGATGAAATGCGCGGGGCCATGCCTGAGTGCGGCCTCTATCACTACAAGGTGCTGTTGTTCGAAAAGGTGGCCGGCCGATTCCGGCAGCCGGACGAGTACGTGCGGGACGCGTTGGCCACGGTCACCACCCATGACATGCCCACCTTACGGAGCTACTGGGAGGGACGCGACATCGAGTTGCGCCGCCGCCTGGGTCTCTACCCCAGCGCAGACATCGAAGGCGACGTGATTCGAGAGCGCGAGCACGACCGAGAATTGCTGTTGGAAGCCCTGCAGGCCCAAGGGCTCAAACCCGCGCAGCCGGCGACGCCGTTCGACGCATTCACCGCCGAGCTCGCGCACGCCCTGCATCTATACCTCGCACGCTCGGCGACGGCGCTGGCCGCCCTGCAAATCGAAGATCTATTGGGCGAAACCCTCCCGGTGAACGTACCCGGAACGGATCGGGAATATCCGAATTGGCAACGCAAGGTGTCGGCCGATATCGAGGAGATGGCCGCGCGCGCGGATTTGGCGGCGTACTTGGACGAGATTCGCGTGGCGCGAGGCTGAGGCTACGGCTCGCAGACGCGCGGCTAGGAGACCCGCGCGGCTAGGAGACCCGCGCCTGGGGGCGAACTCGATTCGGCGCCGGTCCCGTGGACTGCCGGAACGTCAGCGATGACGGTATGACGTGCTTGGAATGATCCGGGGGCTCGCCGCTCAGTGTACGCAAGAGCAGCGTCACCGCTTCCGCGGCCATATCCGGAATCGGCTGCCGAATCGTCGTCAGCGCCGGCCACACCTGACCCGCCAGCGGCGCGTCATCGAAGCCGACGACGGAGACATCTTCCGGTACGCCGAGACCCAAACTGTGCGCGACGGCCAGCGCGCCGGCCGCCATCTCGTCGTTACTTGCAAAGATCGCGGTCGGTCGCCGCGCCGCCGGCACATTGAGCAATTTTCGCGCGCATTGCACGCCCGAGGCGTGCGAGTTGTAGCCTTGCGCCACAAGCGCCTTGTCGAGGCGCAATCCGCAAGATCGCAAACCGTCGAGATAGCCCCTATACCGATCCATCACCGCGGCGTGGTCGGGATTGCCGATGATGAAGCTGATGCGCTGGTGTCCCAAAGCGGCGAGCTGCTCCGTCATGCTGGCGCAACTCTCCCGGTCATTGGTACAGACACTGCGATAGGAATCGGTATGCTTGCCCGGCGCAATACGCACGAAGGGAATATTCTGACTCTCGAGAACCGCGGTCACCGCTTTCAAGTCGGAGAGCGGCGGCGTGAGGATCGCACCGTCGACGCGCGATTGACGAACATGTCGAGTGACATCCTCGGCGAGCGTGGGAGCGTTATAGTCGCAAGGCTCCATCACGATCTGATATTTCGCCGCGCGGCTTCGCTCGATGACGCCCGCTAAAACGCTGGTGGTGTAATAGCCGCACGATACATCGTAAAGCAGGCCCAACAAATAGGAGCGATTGCCCCCGAGCCCGCGTGCGGACGGGTTGGGATGATAGTCGAGCTTCTCGATCGCCCGCAGCACTTTCTCGCGGATCTGCGCCTTCACGCTTTGGACGTTGTTGATGACGCGCGAGACGGTTTTTATCGAGACCCCTGCGTGTTCGGCGACGTCAATGATGGTCGTGTTGGCCATGGCCACGAAACAATGGCGCGTCACAGTTTGGATTGCAATAGGCGAGTCCGAATCCATACGGAAACAGCGGCGAGTCGCCGCCATGATCGATGTTGCCGTCCGCGGCGCGGCGCGGCCATGAGAAGGATAGTCTTCCGGTAAAATCGAAATTTAACGCGCCGTTGTTCTTGCGGAAGAGCGCGTCGGCAATTCCGCCGCCTTCGCTGCCCGGCAGCCAGGCGACCACGAAGGCATTGGATGCGTCGAGTTCAGGCGTGATTCCCCGGGGGCGCCCCGTGAGAAATACGGCGACTATGGGGATGTGTTTTTGCCGAAGGCGCTTGAGGAGCGCGAGGTCGGCTTCGCGGGACGCGGCCGCCGCGGAAGTTGACCTCGTTTGCGGCGGCGCTATCCTGGGCTCGGACCACGCGCCGTGAACGGGACTCTCCGGCGCCGGCCGCAGCAGGTCGATTTCTTCCCTGGTGTCGGCTGCCCGATAATCGATCGATCTGATGTCGCCATGCCACTCGGCATAGGGATTCTCGCCGAACACGACGATCGCCACATCGGGCTTCGAATTGAAAGATCCGTCGACACTCAACGTCGCCGTGCCGCCCGCGGCCGACACCGCGTCGCGAATTCCCTGATATATCGACGTGGCTCCCGGAAAATCCTCGTTGGAATTGCCCGCGCCTTGCCAGGTTAGCGTCCAACCGCCGGCTTGCTTGCCGATGTCGTCGGCGCCATCCCCTGCGACCAATACCTTCATTTGGGGGCGCAGCGGCAGTAGTCCGCCGTCGTTCTTGAGTAACACCAGAGATTTGCGCACCGCCTCGCGCGCGATCGCGCGATGTTGCGGCGCGCCGATCAATTCGCGCCGATTGGCGAGCGGCCGCGATGATGGCCGGCCTTTCTCGAACAGTCCGCTGCGCAGTTTGACCCGCAGAATGCGCGTCACCGCGTCGTCGATCCGCGCTTCGGGGATGTCGCCGTTCCGCACCTGTGCGACGGTATTCTGGATGAATCCGCGCCATTGCTCCGGCACCATGAACAAGTCGACACCGGCGTTGACGGCCTGTGCGCACTTGTCCTTGGAACAACTTTGGACTTCGTCGATCGCATCCCAGTCGCTCACCACCAAACCATCGAAGCCCATGCGTCCCTTGAGCACGTCCGTGATCAAGTAGTGCTGGCCGTGCATTTTGATGCCCTGCCAGCTGTTGTAGGACACCATGACGGCTTGAACGCCTGCATGAATGGCCGCGACATAACCCTGGCCGTGAATGGCCAGCAGGTCGTCTTCGGACGCACGATTGTCGCCGCGGTCGATTCCTTGATAGGTCCCTCCGTCACCGATGAAATGCTTGGCCGTTGCGACGATGTGGCCCGCATCGAGAAACGCCGGAGTGCCCGCCGCGCCTTGTAAACCTTGAACCATGCGTCCGGCATACGTGCTGACGAGGTCGGGCTGCTGCGAATACCCTTCGTACGCCCGGCCCCAGCGATCGTCGCGAACGACGGCAACCGTCGGAGCAAACGTCCAGTCGATTCCCGTCGCGGCAACTTCGGCGGCAGTGGCCCTGCCGATACGTTCGATCAGATCGGGGTCGTGCGCGGCTCCGAGACCGATGTTGTGAGGAAACAGGGTCGCTCCGAATACATTGTTGTGGCCATGTACCGCGTCGGTTCCCCATATCACGGGTATCGCAGGGGCGCCTCCCGTGGATTCCATGGACGCCTCATAGTAGCGATCCGCCAACGCGACCCAATCGGCGACCGTTGCATGTTTGTTGCCGCCGGGAAACGCGCCGCCGCCGTTCAAAACGGATCCCAGCCGGTATGTTTTCACATCCTCCGGAGTCACCGAGCGAATATCCGCCTGCACCATTTGCGCGACTTTCTGTTCGAGCGTGAGGTGCCGCAGCAGATCCGCAATACGGGCTTCGATGCGCGGATCTTGCGGCACCGTGCCGGCCGCCGACGGCCAGGTCACCGACCGGGCTCGGGACGGCCAATTGTCCTCGGTGGCATTCGCGCCAATGGCAATCGCAAGACCGCACACTGCAATTGAGACCGACGCCAAGCAGCGACGGGAGCCGGACCGCGAAAAGATCATCATCTTGACTATTACCTCGATTGGCTGGGGGCGTTTGAGGGACATCGACGATTTCGACCGGGATTCGACACGCCCGCGGGACTTGGCCTACCCCGGAATCTCTCGCGATAGATTTGTTCGAGGAGCGTTCGATGCGGCGGCAGGTCGCCTGCTTCATGTTCGCCCGCAGGCAGTACTAGCGTTGTCTTTCTATGGAGTCCGCTTATATCCCTATATTAAGGCAATTTTTACAAGTTTCCAGAGTTATGTATGAAGAGATTTGACAGCGTTGATAAAGCGGGTGTATTTTCGGCACGTGCTTCAAGAAGCCGCCAGGCCTGCCTAGGCGACCAAAGATTGAGAGGGGATGGCCGCCATGCGGTGCTGGCGACGATAGAACCGTCGCTTGAGTGGCGCTCAATAGTTCTTCCCGCATTCATCTCTTTCCATGGTCCTGGGCGTGCTTCGTTTGAGTCTGCACGTTTCGGTACACACATAGGGAGATGATCAATGACAACAACGAGGGCGGCGATCAGGGCGGCGCTGGGCTATGGTTCGGCTTCCTGTTTGGCCATGATGGCGGCGACCGGCGCGATGGCGCAGGACGGCACCAGTCAAACGGCTGCGGCAAGCGCGGATGCGCAGAGCGGCGACTCGTTGAGCGCAATCGTCGTCACCGGCATTCGCGCCAGCATCACCACCGCACGCGCCATCAAACGTGATTCGCAGGGAATCGTCGATGCCATCGCGCCCGAGGATATCGGCAAGTTGCCCGACACGAATCTCGCGGAGTCGCTCCAGCGCATCACCGGCGTTTCCATTGATCGCTCCGGCGGGGAAGGCGAATTCATCACGGTTCGCGGATTCGGGCCGGAGTTCAACACGGTATTGCTCGATGGCCGGCAAATCGCCACGCCCACCGACCCCAGCCAAGCCAGCGGGCGAGCTTTTTCGTTCGATACTTTGGCATCCGAACTGGTGTCCGGCGTGGAGGTTTACAAGTCATCGACGGCACGCCTGCAGTCCGGGGGCGTCGGTGCGACTGTCAACATCAAGACGGCTCGACCGTTCGATTATTCCGGGTTCAAGTTCTCCGGTTCGGCCGATATGAACCATGACCAAAATTCGGGCAAATCTGCGCCGGACGCCGCCTTCCTTGTCAGCGACTTGTTCGCCGACGGACAAGTCGGCGCGCTGCTTTCGGGCAGCTATCAAAAACGCAAGGACGAGCTCAAGGCGGCGACAACGGATGGCTGGATCGTGAACGGCGGCACTCCGACTTCGGCGATCAACGGTGGCGCCGGGGTGGCAAAAACCGCGAGCAATCCGCAGGGTAACCTTTTCGTTCCTCAAGATTTCGGCAGCCAGGCGCAGTTCGAAACTCGCGAGCGTATTGGCGGTACTGTGGTCCTGCAATACAAGCCGAACGATGCTCTTACGCTAACGTCTGACACGCTGTATTCCAAGTTCACGAACACGACGGACACGCGCTCGTACGGGCACTGGTTTACCGCATCCAACTTGAGTAACGTCGTGACCGACGCCAATGGGACGGTGATCGATATGACGCAGGGGGTCGGCCAGGCGTCCGACTTCCACGACAAGAAATACGACAAGAAGACGGACTTGACCGCCACCGGTCTCAACGCGGACTGGAACATTTCCGATCGCGTGAACCTGAGCCTTGACGGCAGCTATTCAGTCGCCAACGAAGACCCGAACGGTGGAAAAGAGAGCGAACTCGCCTTGCTCGGCTATACCGGGCAGACGATTCGCTTTCGGTCGGACGGTGCGATTCTTCCCTACACGACCGGCTATATCCAGGATGCCGCCGGTGTGGTCGGTGATTCGCACCCACTTTTCCAGCACGTCATGCTCCTTCGAGGCTACGGGGTCAAGGATACGGTGGGTCAGTTTCGCGCCGACTTCACCTACAAAGGCGACAGCCCGAGCGAAGGCTTGGCTTTTCTCCACTGGGGCGGGTTTTTTTCGCGAGACAAGAAGGATACGTCGCTCTATTCCAACGATGGCGGTACCGGCTGCACGACCTGTGGCTACAATAATCCGGCGCCCCCGGGTGTTCCGATTGGCGTGTTCAGCCTCGGTAGCAATTTCCTCTCCGGGTTAAGCGGCGCGAATCGCCTGCCGACGCAATGGCTCACGTTCGACGGCCCGACACTATTCAATGCGATCACTGCTCAACAGCAATTGACCAACCCGGCGTTCACCTTCGCTCCGCCCAGAGTGAACAATTCGGTGGTCATCGAACGGGTATTTGGCGGCTATTTGGACGCGCAGTTCGCCGGCAATCTAGCGGGAAGGAAGTTCACCACCGTGGTCGGCGTGCGCGTCGAAGATACGCAAGCGACTATCAGCGGCTTGGCCACGCAGTTCGTTGCGCTGACCAAGCTGGCCAACGACGCTACGCAATATGGGGTTACCAATTCTGGTAAGAGCACGGTCGGGTCCTCGACCCAGTACACGGATATTCTGCCGACGATGTCGTTCAGGTGGGATTTGACCGATGGCTTAATAGCGCGATTTGCCGCTTCGGAGACGATGACGCGTCCGACGCTCGAGCAGCTTTCCCCGGTGACAACTCTGGTGACGTTGCGGCCGGGAAATTTCGCCGCGGCTAGCGGAAATCCTGACCTGAAGCCTTTCCGGTCCAACAATCTGGATCTCTCAGTCGAATATTACTATGACAAATCAAACTACGTCTCTCTCGGTTTGTTCTACAAAAATGTAAGTAATTTCATCGTTTTGAATCAAACAACGGGACCGGTTAACAATGCTGCCAAGACGCCGCTGATCGATCCTGGTACGGGACTGCCCGCGCAATTCACCATTACGGCTCCCCAGAATGGACCCACTGCGGTCGTCACCGGGGAGGAAATGGCGATTCAGCAATCGCTTGGAGAGACCGGCTTGGGTGTCCAACTCAACGGTACGCTGGCGAATAGCGACAAGAAGCTGAACACGAGTGATCTCAGCAACAAGTTCGCGGTTACCGGCCTATCCAACTCGGCCAATGCCGTGCTGTTCTACGATAAGGGCCCGTTTGAGGCTCGAGCGGCGGTCAACTGGCGCGATCACTTCTTGCAGTACCTCTCGCCGCCTCCGCTGAACGGCGCAGGACAGGCCGTTACGCAGGTCCGAGCCCGTTACCAGCTGGATGCGAGTGCGACCTATCACATCAACAAGAATTTCGCGGTCTTCGCCGAAGGCGTTAACCTGACGAATACCTTTCTGATCAAATACGCCTATTATCAGAACCAGTTCATGTCTGCCGAGGATAGCGGGACTAGGTTCAAGGTGGGGTTTCGCGCGGGCTTTTGAAAGCTGCATGGGTTGCCGGGGACGCAAGCCAGTGTCCCCGGCAATTCGATTCTCGTTTCCGCCTGATTGGCGCTACGATCTCCTCGTCGGCCGCTACCTGATTGACGAATCGAGGCCGGCAACGAATTGTCCGCGGGGAAATTGGCTATGGCGCATGTGATTCGATCGATTTGCATCGTGGGCGGGGGCACCGCAGGATGGCTCACAGCCGGGATCATCGCCGCGCGCCACCGCTCGGAAGACGGGCATGGCATCCGGATCACATTGATAGAGAGCGATACGATCGGCACGGTCGGCGTCGGCGAAGGTACCTGGCCGACGATGCGCACGACACTGAAAAAGATGGGTGTTTCGGAAACCGATTTTTTCCGCGAATGCAATACCTCCTTCAAGCAAGGGGCCAAGTTTGCGCGCTGGGTCACCGGCGACCCATCGGACTTCTATTATCATCCGTTGGTGCTGCCCGAAGGTTTTCCGAGTCTGGACCTGGCGTCGGCCTGGATGGAATTTGCGGAGAAGCGCCAAGACGCTCCTTCCTTCTCCAATGCGGTGAGTTACCAGGAGGCGGTATGCGAACTCGGACTCGCGCCTAAACTCATCACCTCTCCCGAATATGCCGGCATCGCCAACTATGCCTATCATCTGGACGCCGGGCGCTTCGTTTCGTTCATTCGCGATCATTGCGTCAACCGGCTAGGCGTCCATCATGTCGTAGACGACGTGACGAGGGTGGTTAGGAGCGAGACGGGTGACATCGCCTATCTGGAGACGCGCAAGTCGGGACAACTCGAGGGCGACCTCTTCATCGACTGCTCAGGGTTCAGGTCGCTGCTGCTGGGCGAAACGATGGGTGTCCCGTTCGTCGACTGCAGCGACGTGCTGTTCATCGATCGCGCCTTGGCCGTACAAGTGCCGTACGACGCCGAGGACAGCGATATCGTTCCGCATACGGTGTCGACCGCGCAGAAGCACGGCTGGATCTGGGACATTGGACTACAGAGCCGCCGGGGCGTGGGCTATGTATTTTCGAGTCGTCATACTACCGCCGATGCCGCGCTCGGCGAACTGCAAGCGTATGTGGGCGAGAAACCCCGATCGCTGCAACCCAGGGAAATCAAGATCCATGCCGGGCACCGCCGGACATTCTGGAAGGGCAATTGTGTGGCCGTCGGTCTCGCCGGCGGCTTCCTGGAGCCCCTCGAGGCATCGGCGCTGGTGCTGATCGAGCTATCCGCGGAAATGATCAGCGGAATGCTGCCGGCGACGCGAGAAACGATGGACATCATCGCAAAACGTTTCAACGCAACGACGCAATATCGCTGGGATCGGATCATCGATTTCCTCAAGCTTCACTATATCCTCAGTAAGCGCGAGGACTCGCGGTTCTGGATCGATAACCGCGATCCCGCGAGCATTCCTGACAGCCTGAAGGATCAGATCGAACTCTGGCGCCGTCGAGCGCCCGGCGATCAAGATTTTACGAGCAACGCCGAAATGTTTCCCGCCGCGAGCTATCAATATGTCCTTTTTGGCATGGGCTTCCGAATGGATACGTCGGATCGGGAGCCGAATCGTCATGCGGGCGCCGTCGAGCAGGCTTTTGCGCGCAATGAGAGCTTGAAGATCAAGTGGACGAAAACGCTGCCGAACAATCGCAATCTCATCAACAAGATAAAAGAGTTTGGCCTACAAAAGATCTAGAGCACACCCAGGACTATTTTAGATGCACCTAGTCGAGCTATCGCGCGCGGAACATTCCGGACTGAAGATAAATCCCGACCTGGCCGAGGCGTCCGCCGCCCGGCAGCATCTGATACCCATCGTGGCGAGCGAATTTCGCAAAGCGGCGACACAATATCCGATCGTCTTCGCCAAAAACCCCGAGACGGGCCGCTTCGGCGCCTTTGTCCTGAACGGATTGGAACCGGAAGAAAACCTGTTCTGGTCCGGAACGAAACTCGATGTCGCCTATGTTCCGTTGAACACACGGCGTCAGCCATTCTTTGTCGGAACGGCCGACGCCTCGAGCGGCGCGAACCACGGCGTTCTATGCATAGATATTGACAGTCCATGCCTCACCGCGTCTGGTCAAAAATCCATCGTGGACGCCGACGGCAGCGATTCACCGTATTTGAAAGAAATATTATCCATCGTTGACGAGCTGGTCGCCGGTCAAAAGCAGACCGGCAGCCTCATCGATACGGCTTTATCTCTGGATCTACTTTGTCCGATAGTGCTGGACATCGTTCTTCAAGATGGAAGAACCTTGTACGCCGAAGGGTTGTATAGCATCGATGAAAATCGCTTCAGATCTCTCGGCAAAGATAAGGTGGAAAAATTATGGAATGAAGGGGTCATGGAATTGATTTATTCGGTCATCATTTCTACCGGCCAGATACCCAACCTTATCCGTCTCCGGAATGAGAGGGAGTCACTCAGTCGCGCCTGGCGCGACAATGAGAATTGATGTCGGGGCACTGCATTCATGAGCGACAGTGAACAGGATGAGGGTATGTTCGCGTTCAATCCGGACGCAAGCGTCACCTCGGCTCGTGTTGGAAAGTGCCCCATCGCGGTGACCGTGGCGAACAACGTTCTCCTGCACCCACAACGGTTGGCCGAATTCGGACTACGTCAGAAATTCGTCGAAGACGACGGCAATCTATACCCTGGTGTTCGCGCTCGAGTGCCGGCGGAATTCTCCCGGCCTTTTCACGCATGGCTCACCCGTACGCTTCGCCGTGCAGGTGTGCTGGAAGAAGGCTGCCAAATACATGAAGATGCAAGCTTCTTCTCCATCGTTGACAAAAGCCGAGTAAATTTACTGCCTCTGCAAAGAATCCCGCACTATGATTCCACCGATCCAAGAGTATTCGCGGCCGTCATTTATCTTTTCGATCGCGCCAACTCTGGAACTTCGTTCTATCGGCATAGAGCGACCGGCTATGAAAGAATAGGTGTCGATAACGAAGGCAATTACAAAATTGCCCTGAATCGCAACATAAAAAAAGCTGGCCCGCCGGCGAGAGAATATATGAACGGCAGCAATGACTCATTCGAACGGACCTACTCGGTCGATTCCGCCTTCAATACGATCGTCATTTATTCTGGAAATGTCCTGCATGCGGCGGATATCGATGGAAGGCTCTTTAACGGCAACGATATCAGCCGATGGAGACTTACCGTTTCTTCCCTGTTGAAGAGTGCGTCCTTTCCCTTGACTTAGGGTCGAGAGTGCGCTGCTGGGCTACGTCGTCGAGCCCCGCGCCAACGGGCTGCCCGGGGCCTGCTGCCCCAGCCCGCGGGCCGCAGCGGAGTGGCCGGTGGACTGTCTTTCCAGCTCCGCGCGCACGGCCGCGAAGTGCCTGAGGCGCAGCGGCTTGAATACGAATAACGCGAGCGCTGCCGCCAGGACATTGAAAGTCGTCGCAATCACGAAGACGACATGCCAGCCCATGGAGGCTGCGGTCGCTGCGGCAATCGGGACCAGCAATGCGGCGGTGCCTTTGGCGGTGTACAGCATGCCGGCGTTCGCGGCGGCGTACTTGCCGCCGAAGGTGTCGCCTTGCGTCGCCGGAAACAGGCTGTAGATCTCGCCGAACACGCCGAAATACAACGCACTGCCGACCACGAATACGACCGGATCGCTGCCGGCCCGGCCGAGGGTAAAGAGCGCGACCGCGCCGATCGCAAACGCGATGGCCATCGTGTTTTCACGGCCGATCTGATCGGACACCCAGCCGAAGAAAGGACGGCCGACGCCGTCGAAGACGCGATCCAGGGTGATCGCAAAAATAGCGGCCGGCATGACCAGGCCCAACAGGTCGACGGGGACGCTCTCGATCTTGAGGTCCTTGGCGATCGGACCGATGGAGGCGGCCATCATCAGGCCGCCGGACGCCACCAGCACGAACATCAGGTACAACACCCAGAACACGGGTTTGCGCAAGACTTGCAGCGGCGTGAAGCTGCGCGCCGACTGATTGGCGCGCGCGGGCGTCGCCAGGAGCTTGGATGGCGCGACGCGCAGACCGCAGGCCATGACGAATACGATCAGCCCCTGGAGGATGCCGAAGTGGAAAAAGGCGTGCTCATATCCCGATGAATGGATCATTGTGGAGATCGGCAGGACGGTAAGCGCGGCGCCGGCACCGAAGCCCGCCGCGGTCACGCCCGCCGCAAGCCCGCGGCGCCCAGGGAACCATTTCAGCGCGTTGCCGACGCAGGTCCCATAGACGGAGCCGGTGCCAATGCCGCCGATGGCTGCGGCAACGTACAGCATCGGGAGGGAGCTCGCGAAGGAGTTCAAGACCCAGGCGAGCGCAATCAGGATCGCGCCACCCAGCACCACGACACGGGGTCCGAATCGGTCGACCAGGTACCCTTCGACTGGAACCAGCCAGGTCTCAATCAGGACGAAGATCGTGAATGCGACCTGGATTGCGGACCGGCCCCAGTGGTACTTGGCGTCGATAGGGGCCACGAACAGCGTCCAGCCGTATTGCATATTAGCGACGGCGGCCATACAGGCCACCCCGAGCGCCAGCTGAATCCAGGGGTTTCCGAGGATAGAATTAGACTGCGGCTTCAAGTTTGGGCCCCCTTCACTGGATTCAGACAGCTTCGCCAGTTGCTGAACATATGTGATATATCAGTGATTGGTCAAGACCAGAGGATCCATACAGCGGATGTGAGAGGGGGGGAGTGGGCCTGATCCCGAGAAATCAGATTGCCTGCGCGTTGCTCTGCGCTTGCGCACGCGCCGCCCAAGCCCATACGCAGCCGCCGATCACGACCGCGATGGGTACTATTTTGACGGCCTGGGCCAGGGAGAAATGATCGGACAATGCGCCGATGAGGGGGGGCGAGAGTGCGTCGCCGAGGAGATGAATGGCGAAGACTGCCAGGGCGATCGCCGTGGCGCGCTCGGTGGCTGCGACCAGATTGACGATGGCCGCGTTGATCGGACCGGTCGACAGGAACAGGCACAATTGCGCGGTCACCATGGACACCAGGTACGTGGTGTGCGAATCCGTAGTCAGAGCCAGCCACACGAAGGGAGCCGAAACCAAAGTGGAGATCGCGGATAGCCAAAGGTAAGCCTGACGTGAGTACTTGGCGCAGTAGTCGCCCAACCAACCGCCCACGAATGTGCCGATAAACCCGGTGATCACCACGATGGCGCCGAAGCTCACCGTGGCCTCGCTGCGCGGGATGCCGCGGGCGCGCTCGAGAAACGCCGGCATCCACACGGCAAGTCCGCCCACCGCAAATGTATATGCGGCATATCCCAGAACGGTGAGCACGTACGGCTTGTTCTGCGCGAGCCGCCCATAAGTCGCCCACGTGTCCTTGCTCATGCTTGCAAACAGGGATTTCGACGCCGGTGCGGCGGCAGGCGCTGCGCCCGCAGCGTCCGCGTGCTGGTCGCCTGCGTCCTGCACCCCGCGAGGCGGATCCCTCAGCAACAAGCACAGTGCCGCCAGCAGCAAGCCGGGAACGCCGGCGACGAAGAATGCCATGCGCCAGCCATAGTGCTTGTCGACCAGTCCCCCGACCACATAGCCCAGCGCGGAACCCACCGGTATTGCGCAGAAAAAAATGGCCATCACGCGGCCGCGCTGACGCACCGGAAAATAATCCGAGAGCAGGCTCGGTGCGATCGTGACATAGGCCGCTTCACCCACGCCCACAGAGGCGCGCGCCGCGAGCAACGCCAGGTAACTGCCCGCAAATCCCGACAGGGCCGTGGCGAAGCTCCAGCAGGCTACGCCGAGAGCGATCAATCGAGGCCGCGAACGTCGATCTCCCAATGCGCCGAATACCGGCGCCGTCAGCGTGTACACCACCAGGAAGCCGGACATGAGAGATCCCAAATTCGCATCCGACAGCCCCAAATTCGAATGCTTCAGGCTTTCGATCAGTGCGGATACGACGTAGCGATCCAAATAGCTGAACAGGTTGATGAACGAGAGTATCGCGAGACCGAAACTCGCCGAGCGCACCCAGGACTCTGATCTTTGATCTGTCACGTCCCGGTATAGTAGCAACGCGTTTTACCGAGCGCGCGTTATACAATTCGCCGGCACGGCCTCCTGCCGCGGTTTGTTATGCACCGCCGTGGTGCGTAACGGAGAAGTATGTCGATCCATATCGCCCTGAATCACGTCACCCATTATCGCTATGACCGATTGGTGGGTTTGAGCCCGCAGGTGATCCGCCTTCGCCCCGCCCCTCACTGCCGCACTCGGATTCTGAGCTATTCGCTCCAAGTGCGGCCGACAGATCATTTCATCAATTGGCAGCAAGATCCTCAGGCAAACTACCTGGCGAGAGTGGTATTCCCGGACCAGACCCGCGAGCTTCGAGTCGAAGTCGATTTGGTCGCCGAGATGTCGGTCATCAACCCGTTCGACTTCTTTCTCACGCCGTATGCGGAAAAGTTTCCCTTCAAATACGACTCGAATGAGCGCCGGGAATTGGTGCCGTACCTGGTCAAGGCGCCGGCGACACCGCTCGTCGCAAGCTACCTCGCCGGCATCTCCCGTCAGCGCTGCCGCACCATCGATTTCGTCGTGGGTGTCAATCAGCGTCTCGCCCACGACATTCGCTATCTGATTCGCCTCGAACCCGGTGTGCAGTTGCCCGAGGAAACGCTGGCGAACCGCTCGGGATCGTGTCGGGATTCAGCCGCGTTGCTGGTGCAGTTGATGCGCCACATGGGTCTCGCAGCCCGGTTCGTTTCCGGCTATCTCATCCAACTGGTGCCCGACGTGAAGGCGCTCGACGGACCCGTCGGAGCCAAGGAGGACTTTACCGACCTGCATGCCTGGTGCGAGGTGTACCTGCCCGGCGCCGGTTGGATCGGGCTCGATCCTACGTCGGGATTGCTGGCGGGCGAAGGTCATATTCCTCTGGCTTGCACGCCGGAGCCGTCCGCGGCCGCGCCCATCAGCGGAGCGGTCGATGAGTGCGAGACGTCCTTCGAACACCGCATGAGCGTGCAAAGAGTCTGGGAGGCGCCGCGCGTCACCAAGCCCTACAGCGATGCAGAGTGGTCGGCCATCGAATCTTTGGGCCGAGCGGTCGACGCGGACCTCGAGGCTCAGGATGTGCGGCTCACGATGGGCGGAGAGCCCACGTTCGTGTCGATCGATGATCCGGACGGCGCTGAATGGAACACCGCCGCGCTGGGTCCCGATAAGCGCCGGCTGGCCGCCGATCTATATCACCGCCTGAAGACTAGATACGCCCCCACGGGCCTCGCGCATTTTGGCCAAGGCAAGTGGTACCCGGGCGAGCAGCTGCCGCGCTGGTCATTGAACTGCTATTGGCGCAAGGACGGGGAGCCTTTGTGGGCGAACCCCCAATTAATTGCCGATGAGCGGACCCCGTACCCGGTGACCGAGGACACGGCGCGGCGCTTCCTCGCGCGCGTCGCGGAGGAATTGGGACTGGATCCGAAGTTCGTATTTCCGGCCTACGAGGACGCTTTCTACTATCTGTGGCGAGAGCGCCGTTTGCCGGCGAACGTCGATCCGCTCGATTCGCGGCTCGAGGACCCGATGGAGCGTGCGCGTCTGGCGAAGATCTTCGAACAAGGCTTGGGCGAGGTCATAGGCCACGTGCTGCCCATTGCGCGCAGCGCGGACGATGCAGGGTGGCAGACGGGATCGTGGTTTCTGCGCAGCGAACGTTGTTACCTGATCCCCGGCGATTCACCCATCGGGTATCGGTTGCCGCTCGATTCGCAGCCCTGGGCCGCCGCCGGGGACTATCCCTTCATTCACGCGCCGGATCCGTCGCGGAGCTTCCCCGCTCTGCCGCGGCACGCCGACATTCGCCGGCAATTCCGCGAACACGATGCGGTGCCCGCGCCGTCCGCCGATTGGGCTGCGTCCGAGACCGAGCCGCCGCTGCCGAAGGAATCCGCCGCAGGTATCGCGCGCACGTCACTGTGCGCAGAAACGCGCAACGGCGTGCTGTACATTTTCATGCCGCCGGCACGCGAGCTCGAGCACTACGTCGAATTGGTTGGGGCGGTTGAGGCCGCGGCCGAAACGCTGGGGCAGCCCATCATTCTCGAAGGCTATGAGCCGCCGAACGATCCGCGCATCACCAATTTTCGCGTGACGCCGGATCCGGGAGTCATCGAAGTCAATGTTCAGCCCTCGGCCGATTGGGATCAGCTGTCCGAGCGAACCTCGTTTCTGTACGAGGCTGCGCGCGAGTCGCGCTTGTCGGCCGAGAAATTCATGCTGGATGGCCGGCATACCGGCACCGGCGGCGGAAATCACTTCGTGCTCGGCGGTGCGAGCACTCCGGACTCGCCGTTCCTGCGCCGCCCCGATTTGCTGCGCAGTCTGCTCAGCTACTGGCACAATCATCCGTCGCTGTCCTATCTCTTTTCAGGGTTGTTCGTCGGTCCCACCTCGCAGGCGCCCCGCGTGGACGAAGCGCGCAACGATTCACTGTACGAGCTGGAAATCGCCTTCCGCCAATTCCCGAATCCCGGCGAGAGAGTTCCGCCGTGGCTGGTGGACCGCCTGCTGCGCAATCTTCTGATCGATGTCACCGGAAACACGCACCGGACCGAGTTCTGCATCGATAAGCTGTATTCGCCGGACGGGCCGACGGGACGGCTGGGATTGCTCGAGATGCGTGCGTTCGAAATGCCGCCGCATTCGCGCATGAGCCTCACGCAGCAGTTGCTGCTGCGGGCCATAGTGGCGCGGTTCTGGCGCAAGCCGTATGCACCTGCGAAGCTGGTGCGCTGGGGCACCGAGCTCCACGACCGGTTTTTGATGCCGTATTTCGTGGAACAGGACTTTGCCGATGTGATCTCGGAGATGCGGCAGGAGGGGTTCAGCCTCGAGCCCGGATGGTTCGCGCCGCACTTCGAATTCCGTTTTCCCAAGTACGGCGATTTCGCCGCGCGCGGCATGCAGCTCGAGCTGCGGCAGGCTCTCGAGCCATGGCACGTCATGGGCGAGGAGGGTGCGGCGGGCGGCGCAGTGCGCTATGTGGATTCCTCGGTGGAGCGGCTGCAAGTCAAAGTGTCGGGCCTCGCGCCGAACCGGTATCTGGTCACCTGCAACGGCCGCGCGGTGCCGCTGCAGCCCACCGGACAGGTGGGCGAGTTCGTCGGCGCGGTGCGCTACCGGGCATGGCAGCCTGCGTCCGCATTGCACCCGGGCATCGGTGTGCATTCGCCGCTGACCTTCGATCTTTTCGACTTGTGGATGAATCGCTCCCAGGGCGGCTGTCAATATCACGTCACTCACCCGGGCGGTTTGAGTCACGAACGATTTCCGGTCAATTCGTTCGAGGCGGAGAGCCGCCGTTTGGCGCGCTTTTTCCGGATGGGACATACCCCCGGAGCGATGGCGGCACCGCCGCCCGGGACGGACGCGGAATTTCCATTCACGCTCGATTTGCGCTTGAGTGATGATCGACGCGCGCCTTGAATCCTATCTGAGCGATTCGCGCCGCTACGATGAGCTGCTCGATAGTGCAGGGGACGTGCGCACCCATTGGCGTCCGGTGATCGACGCGCTGGCGAGAGACGGCGCCGACGCCGTGCGGCGCGGCGTCGAATTGGCGCGCCGATTGATCCTTGAAAACGGCGTGACCTACAACGTCTATGCCGATCCGCAGGGAC
>Ga0073928_10002226_pt1 | contig 34231 bp, 38 predicted proteins | sample PaiPotPPA55metaG_FD_76969 | JGI IMG/M metagenome (GOLD analysis project Ga0073928, IMG submission 76969) | Iron sulfur acid spring bacterial and archeal communities from Banff, Canada, to study Microbial Dark Matter (Phase II) - Paint Pots PPA... ...
AGTTCGTAATGCTCAGCGGACTACTCTTTCTTTGAAGAACACCGGCATGGCGGTCACAATTGACATCGGCGATCCCGTGGACATCCATCCGAAGAACAAACAAGTTGTTGGGCAAAGGTTGGCGCTTGCCGCGCGTGCGATTGCCTATGGCGAGAAAATTGAATACTCCGGCCCTTTGCTTCGCCAAGTAATACGCGAAAATTTGACGCTACGTATCTGGTTCGATCATGCATCTAGGCTTACAACAAAGGGCGGAGACGTAGTGAGAGGATTTGAAATTGCTGGAGCGGATGGAAAGTTTTTTCCTGCTGATGCCAAGATTGACGGAACGGCCGTCATTGTCTCCAGTCCATCTGTTGTCGCTCCTGTTTCGGTTCGCTATGGCTGGGCTTCGAATCCAGACTGCAACCTCTATAATGGCGAGGGCTTGCCAGCCTCTCCATTTCAATCTACCTTGCAGGGAACCGGAAACTAACAGCTTATCTTTCGTTCGCGTAATTAAGACGAATGAAAACGGACGAAGGTCCGAACGCGTTTATAACTTGCTGACGCTGAGAACCGTAATTGTCCCCAAACGAACAGGTAAGGGCGCAGCCGAATGACCTTATTTCTTCCTTGTTGGCGCGCATTCCGTTGGGGCGCGTCGGGCAGCCCAGCTAGGTCGCACGCGCGGTCAGTTTCCCGGTGTCCGACAGTCCCTCCTACATAAACGGCAAAGCATCAATGTATGTGGCGGGCTTGAGATGGCTCGAAGGCAGAATCCGTGCAACGGCGACTCGTGAGATCAACGCGAGGGCGAGTGTCGGTGGTTCAAATGAGTTCAGGGTTAGCTTTCCATTCTATTCATTCCGTAGGTCCGAATGCGCCTGTTATTGCGGAAGTTCCGCTGACTGTTCAACGAGCGTTCAACTCGATTCGCCCGATGCTGCGGACCATTCCTCGCGGTGAACGGGTCGCCGTGACTGCAGGCAGCCGAGGTATCGACCGGGTAGATGAAGTCATTCGTGAAGCGTGCCGTAGTCTGCGCGAAGCCGGTGTGGATCCTTTCATTGTGCCGTCGATGGGAAGTCATGGCGGCGCGACCGCGGAAGGGCAGCGACGCTTGTTGGAACATCTCGGGATCTCTGAGACGCGGATGGGAGTGCCCGTGGTGTCGTCCATGGAGACGGTGTCGGTGGGGCATACGTCCACCGGCATTGAAGTCTTTATGGACCGCGTCGCATGGGATTGCGGACGAGTCTTTGTGATCAACAGGGTCAAGCCACACACCGATTTCGATGGAATGGTAGAGAGCGGGTTGCTAAAGATCATCGCGGTCGGGCTCGGAAAGTTGGAGGGGGCGACGAACTTTCACCGCAATGCGCTGCGCTGCGGATACGAACTTACGATTTTGGAAATGTCCAGGTGCTCCGTTGCGAGCGGCAAGATCCTCGGCGGGTTAGGGGTCATTGAGAACGATCGGCACAGGCTTTGCCAGCTTCGGGCTACATACAAAACAACATCCCTGGCAAACTCCGAAAAAGAAAGCCGCCCCAGATCGTTCTGTTCCGATTTCGTAACATTTCGAAACTGGTAAACAGGTGAGGGCTGGAATGCGGCAAACTGCTAAAGGAGTAAGCAGTATGCCTTTCCGTCGTTCGCCGAGGTCCAAGGTTGTCCTTAACCAAGCCCAGACTATTCAGACTTCAGAAGGCTTGGCCCCGACCCTGGATATGCGCCTCCTTGCTCATGATCTGAACAACAAACTTTTCATCATCTTGACCAATTGTCACCTCCTGAGCTTACAGTGTCCGGCAGACTCGAAAAACTCCAGGCATTTGCGGGCAATCCGCGATGCAGCCCAGTCTATCGCGGATATTATCCAGCCGAGCGTTCAAAGGCAGCTCTGATGAGTTGCTTGCCGGATTCCCAGATCGAACTAAAACCGTCACTGCTGTCCGGTTAAAAGTCGAAGAGAATCAGTTGGTTGACGTTTTCGGCGAAATTGGCGTCCTGGTCGATGGCCTGAAGGGCGCATAAAATGGGCGTTTTCTCGAAAAGCGTGAGGCTGAGAATCCAGATTTGCGTTTTCACTGCGTTCTCGCTGGTGCCGTAGAAAGCCTTGATCCGCAGGTGCTGCTTAATCCATTTGCCTATTTTGGGGCGGCTTCCACCACCCTCATCTTCGAGGGACGACAGTTCACGACTGGCCGCTGAACGTGTTCAGCGACGAGGATGCCGCGGCCCAGATATCCATACTCCGTGCCATCGCGTCCAGCGATCTGCACAATTTGGTCTTTCGCGCGGACTATCGGATCGTCCCTGCGGTGACAGCAAATCGCCCTACCCATATCGGCGCGTGACCTACGATCTCACTATCTCGGCGGCTAGAACCTTAGCCAACCTCAACCCCGCTCCCAGGCCCACCGAAACTCGTGGGGGCTTTACTGAATGTTTCAATCACGGTTGGTTACATGGCTACCGACAAGCTGATCGCGCGCTTTGCCTATGAGTGGCACGACGACTCTGGAAATTGGTATCGCTCGTACAGCAATGAGAATTGGGAATTCTAATGATGATGGCCTGATGCTGTTAAGATTCACATGCATTAATGATCTTCGCGTGAAGGAATCGGATCGCAAGTATTTCTGGCCCTTGGCCGCCGTCCCGATGAACGACGAACTGAGGAAAGCTGAATGAAGACTGAATGAAGAACTTGCCTTTGTCGCCATTCTTGGCATTCCGGACTATCGTAGAATCAGTAAGTTCCGAGGAATCAATGGACGGCTGGGGAACAAATCCACCCCCCGCAACCAACGCAATCATAAGGTTACGGGTAATCGGGCAGTTGTAGCGACTGTCCAAAACTGTCCAATAAGGGGAACTGCCTCACAGTTCCCCTTATTTATTGAATGGAGACCTGTTGATTGGCGACCTTCTCAACAGGCGTCGCACGATTGGCCGATTGGCCTTGCGCTTGGCCAAGGCCGAGGCATTGCCATACTGGTCCATTGTGGTGGAAACATGCGCGTGTCGCATGAGTTTCTGCTGTACACCTACGGGTGCTCTGGTCTCGTCCAGCCAGGCACGGTATGTGTGGCGGAACGTGTGAAACCCGATCCTGCCGAGTCCCAATTGGAGACTTGTCGGAACCAGGTAGTCGGCACGAATCGAGTCGGCATGATAGGGCCTCCCAGTCATCGGACTCGGGAAGAGCCATCGCCCCTCGCAGTCCAGACAGAGGGCTTGCCATTTCTTCAGTTCGAGAATGAAGTCCCGTTCGAGAGGGACCTCGTCCTGCGAGTACTCCGTCTTCAATTTGCTGAGTGGCTTCCCGACGGCTGATCGCTGGATCAGAACCACGGATCGTTTGAAGTCGAAGTCCGTCCACCGCAAACCCAGGATTTCGCTGATCCGCAAACCGAAGCAAAGGGCAATCAACACGATGGTTCGATAGGGCTGAACCAGCACGTCGAGTACTTGCCAAGCATCCTTTACCTGGAGAACGCGAGGACGTTTCTTGCGCTTGCTGATACCCCTTCACTTCGACCAAGTCTATGGGATTGCGTTCCACGTTCAGCAACTCCCAAAGCATCGCCTTGTCGAAAAGACGGTACATCAGGGACCGAATGTGGCCTTTGTACTTGGGTGAGAGGACGAGCCTGCGAAGCCAATCCTGTACTAGAGCTGGCCGAACATCTTCCAAGTAGGCGTCGCCCCACTTGGGTCGGATGTGTTGGCAAATCATGCTTCGGTAGGAGGCTAGAGTATTGTGGGTGATTTGTTCCGCGTCCTGCTCCTGTTTCTGATCGATCAGGAAACGGTCGAGGATGCCATAGAAAAGAACCGGTTCTCGGCGTGAAATGCCATCGTTGATCATTAGCCGCATGCCTTCTGCTGCTTTCAAAGCATGGGCCTCTGTCTTGTAATTTTCTACTGTTCCGACGGTAAAACCCCTTCGTGTCCTGCGTCCCTCCGAAGTCTGTTCCCACCAGCGATAGAGCCATACGTCCGGTCCTGTTACGCGTTTGTCGATCTCTACACTTCCGTACTGATACCGCGTTCGCTTAGCCAATGTGATCTCCTTGGGGTTGGCGACGCGGGTGGCTGCTTGAGATTACCTGAAAAGCCAATGGTCTAGCTCCGAGAGATAAAAGTGCCACCGCTTCCGATCTCTCCCAACCGGATGAGCGGGAAGTGAGCCTTCGCGAGCCTTGCGAAGTACGGTTTTGGGGTGCATGTTGAGGAAGGAAGCAGCGTATTGTGAACTGACTGGAGCCTCCGGAATCGTCCAGGGGCGTCCCCGCGGGGTGATTGGACTTGGCTGGGTTGACATAGAGTCCTCACTATAGGTCAGGTGTTCTCGATCCGAGATGCCGGCGGCAGTGGGAGATTTCGAACAGCGGCTTGCATCAGGCTCGTCATGGAATTTCTCTTGGAGTGTTCGGACTAGAATTCTCGGTCCGCGACGATTCTGACATACCCATTGTCGAAGCCAACGATCGGAGAACCTGAGTTGTATTCGGATAACGCTCGCCGAAGCGCTGTTTGAAGATGAATTGCAGAGCCTGTGCAACAGCATGGTCGATGCTGCCACTGCCTTGAAACTCGGCGTATCGTTCCGTCGTCTGAGCGAGGGATTCCTCCATACGCAGGTAGCACCTGCGCTGGGGGATCACCGCTTCAGGTGGCTTTAGTAGAGGCATGGGTTCCTCCTTGGTTGTACAGGTGAGCACCGTCGGTCTGCTCCAACAGCAATTGGCACGAATGCGGACGCGGGATAGCCTTGAGGTTCGCCAATGAGGCGAACAGACTGTGGCCGGGAGCGACCCCCGAAGCCCGAAGGGATTTTGGCGCGATAGTCGCGCCAAAATATGGGGTCGCTCCCGGCCACAAAACGTTTTTTCCCGCGTCCGCATTGCTGGTGGTGTTCATGGCTTTGTTCCTGAGCTTTCAAGTGCTTGTCTGGTATTAGAAGTGGAACCAAGTGCGGCACCATTGGTGGAATGAGTATTTCCGCGGAGGTTCCACTTCCGTTGCGGCTTTTGTCGATGGAGACGTGGTCCAAAATGTCGTGCGACTCAGGCAGTAGATGGGTTTCGAGGGCCATCTTTTGTCGCTCCGGACTGGGGTTAACGAGGGCGTTGACCTCGGTTGGGGAGAGACCTTGGGTCGCCCAGTCCTGGTACATCTGGTCGAACAAGTGCCCTTGGTAGCGCTGATCTCCGTCACGCAATAACTCACGATCCGTACGCGTTAGTTGGCTGGTCTGACCGCTCTCCCAGAGCTGGCGGACGGTGAAATATCGGCAAACAGACTGCGTGTTAACCCGAGGGGTCGGGATAGAGGTGCGGTTGAAAAACGCCTCAGCCCGATGAAATTTCCCACCGTTGGGAGCCGCATAGATCATCTCGAACGCTGGCAAGCGGCGCAGCAAAGGTTGATAGTTTTCGAGGTAGGAAACGAAGCCGAGAAGGCTGTTCCCGGCAGAGTCGCAGTAGACGAACGAGGGGACCGAGTGATTCGATCCCGGTTCCGGACGGCCGAGAAAAATAGGAAGCCGGTCTACGAAATACCTTTGCGTCTCGGATTGGGACTTCGTGCCCTTGTAGGTTCGGTGAGGCAGGAGGGTAAGAGGAAGGTCGAGGGTTTCGTGGAAGTGGCGGACTTTTTCTTGCTCGGTTTCGAGGTAGCCGTGATCGGGATGGGCCAGAACAAAGTCCAGGATGAGGAGCCGGGTGCGGATCAGTTCGTCGGAGAGACGACGGCGGTTGCGGAGATTGTCCTTCTCGATGGACTCGTAGAAGGAGAGTGCAAAGAGGTTGTTAGAGCAGCGTGTGCCGAGCCAGTCTAGCAGTCCGTATATGACCGTGCGCCAGGGCTTTCATGGTCAAGCGGGTGCCCATACCCCCTCGATTGACCCCGGCAAAATCGAAGAACTGCCGTTGAGTGAAGTAGCCGGCGTGGGTGGCGACGAGGTAGAGGAAGCGCGCTTCGGTCGGGGTGTAACCGTATCGCTCGATGGCCTCGAGGTATTCGGCACGAATGCTCATAGGGAAAGAATGTCCTGCATGATTTCGGGATCGGCGATAGCGGGGCTCAGGCGCACGGCGTCTTCGGCGAAGGCGTACAGGGTGAATCCGGCGCGCGCTTTGGCGGCGATCTGACCGTTGCGGTACGTGTGGCGAGCAAGTTGGCGAAACATGCTTCGGTGAGGGCGAATCGCCTTTACGTAAGGAAAGAGGCCGGCAGGTGGCAAAACCTCAATGCATCAAGCTGTCAATTTTCCAGGAGATGCGCTGGGTTCGAGGTTGTTTTGGCCAATAGCGAACAAGGAGTTCGCGAAGTGGCCGCGTGTCCACGAGCGCGCTCCGCGTAGAGCTCGATAACCTCGGCCCAGCCTTTCCTTGTGCGGGACGCGCCAACAGTCGCTGCATGGTCCTAAAAGCTGGACGTGGTCTCTACTCGGGTGTGCGCAACGGCTTCGATCGTCTTCTCCTGCGCTCCCCCGTGTTACGCGGTTCGAACAATACCAGTTGGTGGAGTGTCATTCCCTGGAGCGTGATTTGTGGCCGAGATCTTGGCGCCCGATGTAAGGAGCGAGGGCCACTTGGTAATAATTTCCTCCCTGGAAAAACCTAGTTTCAGTCGGGGTTCGGGTTAGGCTCTGCGCCAATTGCCGCGTTCCCATTGCCAGGCAGCATCGACTCCTACCGCATGCGCATCGTCGGTTATGGCACGAAGACCATATCGCGAGTCACAGCGCCCACCGAAAAGGGCGAGCCGGTGAGAGGCGTCAGCACTCCCGTGCTTGGGTCCAGAGCGAATCCTGCTACTTGTTGGGTACCCATGCTGACGTATACGAATTTACCCCCTGGGTCCACGGCGATTGATGATGGTTGAGCATTGCTCCCGAGTGGGATCGGGGTTCCGGCCACAGGTGTCAAGCTGCCTGATGAGTCGATCGTGTAGGCGGACAGGCTGTTCCCTCCGGTGTTGCCGACGAACACGAACTTGCCGCTTGGGCAGCAGGTGCTCGCGGTGATGGGAACGGGTGGGGGGTATATTGCCACCGGTGCCGGTTGCTGACCACTGGGGAATGGGGATCCGGGCACCTCCGTCAGTGCGCCCGTCGTAGCATCTAGCGAAAAGACCGACACGTTGCTCGTCCCCTGGTTGGCTACAATCACAAACTTCCCGTCCGGAGTCACTCGTATGCCCTGCGGGCTAGTGCCGCCACTACTGCTGGGTGAGCCCAGTTGCAGTCCTGTCGCACCGCCATTTGGCTGCAGCACGATTCCTTGGATCTCGCCCCCAGAAGTGCCGTCAAAGGTTAGCCCCATCCAGGAGGATGCCACCTTCCCTGTGGATACGTTTTTGAAATCAACTATCGCCAGATCGTGGGGCGGTCCCGGCAGTGTGACCGTCGGACTCAGCTGGGTAAGAGCGGCATTGATCCCATTGATGCTGAATGCAAACATCTGAGCCGCGTTGGCACTGGGATCGGGGATAACGTATAGGTATCCAGCCAGCTTACGCGGAGGAACCGGAAGCGCCACACTGCCAGAAGGAGTTAAAGCGCCCGTCGTCTTATTTACAATGAACGACAACACGTTGGGCCCACCGACGCCTGCACTCGTTGCGTAGAGCACCATGCCCCCGGAATCAGCTGCCAGTCCAACGTCACCAGCGGCAGCTTGGTTCGTGACTGCCACAGTCGGCAACGGAGTGAGCTTCCCGGAGTTAGGATCAACACCAAATCCGTGAATTAAACCGACATTGTCACCAACATACAGAAGTTCCGTACCAGCAGGCAGCGGTGAACCACCGCCGTTATTGCTGGTGCTTGTGCTGGAACCACCGCCCCCGCATCCCGCTAGCACGGCTAGTAAGAAACACGAACCTAACAGCGAAGTGACCCATTTCATAAGATCCTCCTTTTAGGCTCTGCGCCAATTGCCGCCCGCTGCACGACCTACGGCGTGCAATTGAGCTTTTGGATTTCGTAGCTGAACGGCATTTGGAACTGACCACCGGCTACCCACGTGGTCGTGCCAGTGATTTTCACTGTTTCAGCGACGCCGACTCGATAGAATGACCCGGTGCTGTCGAGGATCGGTGATGCAGTCCATGTGCACGCATTAATCTGTTGCACCAGCACCGAGGATGTGTTGACCGGCTGGTTGGCAAGGTCTTGCCCGGCGCCTCCGTTGCAATCCAGCACCACCGGCGTGGGCGGATGGAACCAGAAAGTGCCGCCAGTCACTGTTTTGCTCAACGCATTGAGACCGAACCCTGAACAGGTGACGAATTGGCCATTTGTATACAGCGCAGGGTTGGCCATTTCGTTGATCTGCTCTCCCTGTTGGTGGAATTGCTGCCCGGTCAGATCTACTGCGCCGTCGCCGGTATCGGGTGGCGCCAGTTGTGAGGAGAAGTCTAGATTCAAGTACCGCACTGGCGAAGTGCTGCGCAGGTTCACGATGAAGTCGTTGGTTCCATTGCAAACCTGAAATTTGACGTATACACCGCCCACGCCGTCCTGATACTGCGTGCCGCCGTTGAATGCCGGGTCGTTAGGGTTGTTATAGATGGACAGGCCATCACCGGAAATGCCGCCCTGACCATGGGTCTGCGGCGCCACAATTAAACGCAGCGGAATATCGGAGCACTGTCCACGGTTAGCCGAGGGTGGAGCGGCCCAACAGGGCAGCGCGGCCAGCGTTGCCAATGCCAACATCAGTAGTGCAGTTTTGCGAGTCATCTGTTTTCTCCGTTTCTTTTCTTCTGCAGATAATGGAAAAGGCCGCGGGTCCTTTTCGGACCAGCGGCCTCCGAGTGTTTCGGTCAGCCCTATTCAGCTGAACTGCTGACTACGTGAACTTTACTTTTTCCCGGACTACGTCGGCGATAACCGGAACGCCGTCCTGGATCTTCAGCTTCTCGATCTCGCCATGGCCGAGTTCCTCACAATACTGCATTAGACGCTGCCATGCAGGATGTAGATCCACACTTGCCCGCGTGCCCGACGTTCGGTGTAGGACCATTGCCTCCAGGTTCGATCGAGACATTTCCGCCATCGCATTTACCTAATCCTTTTTGTAGACATACACCTGTCCCGCCATGCTCGTCGAACCGACATCTCGATAGTGTTCCCCAATAAGAATGATGGGATATCCAGGCACGAAGCTCACGCCGTACCCATACTCGAACTGCTTGGAATTGAGAAGATTCGGTGGCTCGAACACATAATTCGGCTGCTGCGAGGAGAGATAGGGTGACGTAAACAGTTGTAATGCACCTATCGAAATCGGGCACCCGTTAGCGTTGTCGGCATTGGGAGTGCCGACCGCCACACCTCCGACGGATTGCAGGTTGCCCGCCGCGAAATCTGGAAGGGCCCAGTTGGTGGACAATCCAGTGGCGGGTAACAGTTGATTGCTGTAGTTTTCTCCAGCCCGCACGACACCGGGAAAAATCAAGGTTTGGCCTGCGGTCGAACCTCCGGCGTTGACCACTAGATCCGGGAAACCGTCCAGGTTCACATCCGCAATTGCCACTCCTTCGCCAAATCCCGATACCGGGGCCGAGAGGGTGAAAAAGCTCGACTGCGATGCTGGGTATGGAAAAACGTATACGAGCCCGCTACCATCTGCTCCAACGGCCAAGTCGTTCCCCGCAGCGCCAGTGATCTTTCCAATCGCAATTGCCCCGCCGTAAATTCCCCCGCTAAAATCCGAGGTCAGGCTGTTTGTCGGATCATGGATTTCTTCGAAGAAAGCTACTCCGGTGCCCGTGTACTTGAAGATGAAGACGCCGGGAATGGCGGTATCCTTTTTGCTGCCAGGAACCGCAGCCACAGCAATCTCATCCTTGCCGTCCCCATCTAAATCCCCCAAAGCTGCCCATCTTGCCCAGGTACTTGGTGCACCGGCGGGAGGTGAGATTTTATAAGCAGCGTAGCTGGGAGTGAATGAAGGTGATGGACTCACGGCCCCAACGAACAAGTAAGCGACGCTATCGGCTGGGCTTGCCAGCACGAAATCAGGGATGCCGTCGCCGTTCACATCGCCTGCGTCAGCGTGCCTCGCTTGCACTCCGGTGAGCACCTGCAGTGGATTCTGCCAGGCCGCGCCAGTTACCGGGTTGGTCGGCTGAACCTGCCCGGTTGTCGGATCCAGGAAGAAAACGTATGTCCCCGGAACGGAACCATTCACGCTGCCTGATGTTACGAATGCCACGAGGCTGTCTATGGTTCCGTTATGGTCTAAGTCGATCGGCCGGACACGGATGGCCTCGCCAAAGATTATCGTCGGAATCGTTGCAGCTCCGTTCGACTGAACCGGGTTGAGTACCGTCTGTAAAGCGAATCCGCTGGGTGTACTAGTTGTCGAGCAGCCGGGAGGCGTGCCCTGTTGCGTGACGGCGAACAGATCGGTGCCCTTGCCAGTGCGGCCATCCGCATTCGTGACTGCCACGTCATAGCCGCTGATGGTCGCACCGGAAGCGATACTGATATTTGCGGTTAGGCTGCTTGAGCCATTGAATGTCGTTGAATTGACCGTCACTCCCCCGGGATTCGTGGTCCCCGTTATGAACCACTGGGCCTTGGCGCCCTTTTTGAATCCGTTGCCCTTGACCGTGACATTCAGGTTCGTGGTGCCCTGGGATGCGGCGCTGGGACTGGTAGAGTTGACCTGGATTTGACCAACAGCTGGGATAGCGCCAAGCACGTTGATTGCTGCGAAGGTGAATAGGACTAACCAGCAATGTTTAGATTTCATTCGTGCACCCCACGAAGAGCCTACGTTTCTGTCACGAACAGCTTTCTGTTCTCATACACGGACACGAGTTTCATTTCCCCGCTTTTAGTTTGCGGGTCCGACCATTACGAAGGGAGCCCAATAATAGGGGTGGCGGTAGCGGACATCACTCCGCCGAAGCTCTTGTTGCGCCTTGGCCAGGGCTTCCGCGCCATTTGTTGTCAGCAGATGCCGGTAGAAGCGGAGCATTAGCGCCCGGGTGGACTCGTCGTTCACGGCCCACAAACTTGCCAGTACGTTCTGGCCTCCAGCGCTAAGGAATGCTCTCGTCATCCCTACAAATTCATCTCCCCCCGGGGTCTCGGTGAAGTAGCCTTTTCCCAAAGCGGTCTCGCAGGCACTGAGAGTGATCAGCCGCGCATGTAACTTCATCCCGGCGATCTCGTATAACTCCAACCGTCCATCACTTTCTTTATCGGGCTCAAGCTCGATTGCAGATAGCGAAGGAGCATTCCGATTCAGGCTGCCATGGGTCGCAAGGTGAAGATAGTCATAGTCGCTGGCAATCTGCTTGAATAGGGTTTTCGTGGCTGCCCTTCCCACTACTACACGTGAGGTCGGACCGAAAAGTTGTCCGATCTCTCGCACTTCAATAGGCGCATTCGGCAAGTGGGCGACTGATGGTGCCATGGCCAATAACGTCGTTCCGCCGCGACTTCCTCGATCGCTCGCCAAAGCCGCTGCTGCCGGGAGATACGCAATTGTGAACTCATCTCCGAGAAATCTATTTACGCCCACTGGTAAAGCAGCAAATGGCACGTAGTTCAGAACACCATCGGGAACGATCAGAAGCTGATGAATCGAACTCAGATAGCCGTCGTTTCGGATCGGATCAAGCAGCACCTTGCGCAGCCCACGGGCCGGATCAATCCACTCCAGTCTCCGCTCCGAGATCAGGCCGCGAAGCAGTTCCGTGCGAGAGGACAGACTTTCTGCCTTGATCTGTACCGGCATGCCGACCACCGACGATGGTGTAACAAGAAAAATACTGATCATCTGCCGGCCCACTACGTATTCGATCAGCGCGGTATTGGCAGGTAAGACGTGTTGAATCTGCGCTAGAGACGGCAGGTTTGTGCTTCGAGTTGGCATTGATCCGGTAGCTGAACTGTCGGAGCTGTCGAGAAGCGCTTCGTAATCGCGTTCTGCTCCAGCCAGCTCCGAAGAAAATAACTCCAGAGCATCTCCGCGTCTCTCGTTTTGCGGAACCGAATACTCCTTTTGAACTGCCCGCCGTAGGGCCTGAATCTGTTCCGCAAGTTCGAGCATTCGCTGCTGCGTCGCCGTGTCCCCGCCAATGGGCGCGCTTGCTCCGAAGCGATCCAAATAGGCTCGAGCCCGAAGCTTTTCGGAATACAAAAACGCGTCGTCCGGCTTATGAACTTTCAGGAGCAACTCAACCAGTGCAACATACACCTGATAGCGATCTTCAATATAGCCGGCCCGATAACGCTCTTCGGCGATGCCCGAGCGCGTCTCTTCGATAATTCGGATCGCCTCTTTATAAGAAGCAATTGCGTCGTCAGTTTTCTCCTGCGCTGCAAGCGCTTGTCCTTGCCCGTAGTAAATTCGCCATCCCAGTTCGGGGTCGCGCAGTTGCTTCTGCAAATCCTGTGCGGCTGAATATGCTTCGATCGCTTGCGGAAGCTGGGCTTGCGATCTCCGCAGCTCTCCCAAAACATAATGCGACAGCGCCATAACCGGGAGATTTCCGGAGCGCTGAGCGATTTGTTGCGCTTCGGAAGCGCTCTGCAATGCTGACTGGTATCGTTTGCGATCGACATCGTTCATAGACTGCCGGACCAATGCCGAGACAATAGTGCGTTCTTCGCCTGCGCCTCGCGCCTTCTCCAGAGCCTGTTTGAAGTGCGCATCTGCCAAGTCATAGTTTTTTCGGCGACGTTCGAGATCTCCGAGTGCAATGAAGCTGTCGCCTTCGCCGGATGTATTTCCGATTTCATGCGCCAATTGCCGGGCCTGCTCGAAACGTTCCTCTGCAGAAACTGCATCCCCTAACAGTTCGTAAACCTGTCCCGTATCAATAAGGGCCTGAACCAACTCACGTTTCAGACCTGCCTGCTGATAAACCTGTTTAGCTGCGGCATACTCTCGCAGGGCGGTATCAAAGCGGCCGAGACCGACCAGGGTTGTCCCTTTGCCTTTATGCCAATCTGCTTCTTCTTTCGCCAGGCCGGTGTCATGCGCAACTTCTAATGCCTGATCAAAACTTTTAAGTGCGCCGTCGATGTCTCCCGTACCCGCCAAGCAGAGCGCGATGTTTCCCAAATCATCGCTCGATGCTGGCTTGAGCCCAAGACGCTCGCTGATGGCTAATGCCTGCTGATAGTACGGAAGAGCTTCCTTGAACTTTCCCAGCAGCAGGTAGACTCCACCGATGTTGCCCAGCGTGTCGCCTTCGCCCCGCTCGAAGTGCGTGGATCGATGTAGTTCCAGCGCACGTTGATATTGCTCGAGGGATTGCCTGTATTGGCCTTGCTCATCGAACACCAGTCCCAGATTGTTCCGCGCCGATCCTTCCAATTCCTTGTCATCAAGCGTAGAAGCAATCTCAATCGCCTGCTGCAAGTGCTGAATGGCCCCGGGATAGTCCGCGCGCTCCCAATAAATCAAGCCGAGCTGGTTGTGGGTCTTCCCGATCTCGTCGCGATCGCCAAGATCCTCTTTCATGTGCAGCGCTTGCTGAGCGAAGTCCAGAGCCTTGTCGAGGTTCTCCAGTTTCCGCTCGCAATTCGCGATGTATCCGAGGACGACAGCTTCACCGTGTCGATCTTTGTTGGCTTGAAACATCTTGAGGGCTTCCTCGAACTCCGGGAGCGCTGCCTTTGGGCCCTCTTGCGTGTACAGTTGCTTCGCTTTCGTGAGCCGTTCTTGAGCAGACGGATGTGGTTCTTGTGGGCACGCCGTCACAGACAGCAATGCGACTCCACAGCAGCAAACGAATTTGGCTATAGTGCGCATTGGATCACACACTAGCCCTTGACCACGAACCGCACCGGCGATGACTTTGCCACTCGACCGTCAGCCAGATAGGTCGTAATCCAGACAAAATATTCTCCTCGCTTCAATACAACATCGGATGGAAGGTGCAAAACTGATTTTTGCGTTTGACCCTCCCATAGCAGATCGCCGTCCGAGGTGACGACACTTATCTCGTAGTACTGAGAGCGCGAAACCGGGGTCCACTTGAATTCCAAGTGTTCGCGTACCACAGCGCTGTCCTGGCGGGGATAGAGTATGACCGGGAGTGCCTCTGAAAGTGCGGGTTTCCGAAGAATGTCGCGCAGGGGACTATTGCGCACGGTCAGAGGTTCCGCTTTCGCGATCATGGGTGCGGAAGGCGGTGGCGGCGATGACACGAATAGTTTTTGCGGTTCGCGCACTAGGCTGATAATGACCGTTATTAAAACTATTAAGGCCATGGCTGCCGCTGGAGCCCAGATCCAATGGGAGCGCGCCGAAACTGCTGTCGCCGACTGGACTGGTCTTCGAGCCACGTCGAATGGCGGGACAGGAAGCTCAGGTTCTCTTTGGAGTTTGATAACGTCGGCGACAATCAGGCGACAACGCTCGCAATGTGACAGGTGGGATTCGACTCGCGTCTTTTTATTTTCGCCAAGCCCGTTATCTAAATAGGCCGCAATCGTCTGGTCATCTGGACACATCCAGCGGCGAGTGGGTGCGTTTTCGCTGTCTCTGGATCGCATTAGTGGGAAATTCTCTTCGCCCCCGGGCAGTTCAGAGGAGTTGCTGTCCGCCATGTCTGCGCTCCTGCTTAATTACACGGACACATGGCGGAATTCCCCGCTTTTTTCATTCCATCAGGAATCGTAGCTTCTTTAGGGCGGCCGTCAACTTCCGGTGAACTCGTTGTCCATCCCCCAAGCCACATAATCTGGCGACTTCGTCAAGTGACAGATCATGTTCGAAGCGAAGCTGCAGCATAAGACGTTCAGCGGCGGGCAGCGAAGCCAAATTTTTCTGAAGCTGCCCCTGCTGCTGATGCGTTATCAATTGTGTCTCTTGGTCGGGCTGCTGATCGGGAACGTCAAGCACCCCAAGCTCGCTTTCTTCTCCGGCGACGGCCACTGGCGTGCTAATTTCTGATTGCCTCCGGGCGCTCAGGATCCAGCGCTGGCGCGAACTGAGCGAGTTCTGAAGATGGCCTTCGACGGCAGACAGTTCGTCAAGGTCAACACCGGGAAATTGGGGGGCAAGTTGCTGCAGTGTTTCCTGTTGGGAGGCGCCCTGGGCAAACCGCCAGTGGTAAATTTCAAGTTCGAGCGGTGAAAGCCCCGCGAGCGATTTGAACGGTCGGTGCCGTCCCGACTGGCTACGTTGCCAATCAAAGCACAGATTGCGTGCGACCACTCGTAACCAGGTAGTGAAACTTGCGCGTCCCTTCGGATTGAACTTCAGGAGGCGTTTAAAGCGATTGTGCGCGAGTTGTTCGCAGATGTAAACGTAACATTCTGCTGCGACGTCTTGGCTCGATGTGTGAGTACGTGCTGCCTGATACAAGACAGGACCGTACCGTTGCAGGAACTCCACCCAGGCGTCGAACGCATTCGAGGAGCGAAGTCCCTCCAGAAGAGGCGCGATGGCGCGATCGCACACTGCTCACCCTCGGGGGAGGAGAATACCGAAAGTAATTCACGGAGTCTAGCTCAAAGAGCGTTACAAATCCACTCGTTCGCTGTCCTCCCTGTCCTCCTGTCCTCTAGCTGTCCAATAACGATTCCTTAACGCTTCTTACAAGGTTTTTCGAGGGCCACCCGCGTCTTGTAAGTTGTTGTAATTCCTATTCCCTGTGGGCTCATAACCCAAAGGTCGGTGGTTCAAATCCACCCCCCGCAACCAAACCCTTCCACAAGTTAGCCTTCCAAGTGGTTCTCCAGGTTAGAGTTGCAAGTTGACCGTCATCGTTGATAGGCCATTTTGAGCTTGTGCGCTACTTCTTGGCGAAGCACAGCCGTCAACTTCCGGCGAGAGTGCTAGTGTTTGAGTGGCGGCCGGATGCTGCATAAATCTGCTCGAGCGCGCCGCGCACCTTTTCTGGTCTGTTATTGTCCGAGGATCTACCGTAGTTCCGGATGCTATCTTACCTGGGTGGTCGCCTGACGAAGCTCAAAGGTCAGTTTCACAATTTGATCTGCCGCTGCCCGCAAGGTGCGGGTGTCGCGTTCCTTGAAAGCATGTGGTCGAGTTGACGAGACTTGCAGAATGCCAATCGGCGTTTGCTTCCAATGCAAGGGCATTGCGATGATGGATCGAATTCCAAGCCTCCGACACACCTCGGAATCGACCCGTGAATCCGTGACACTGTCGTCGCAACGAAGAGCCTCGCCGGTGCGAAGGCATTTCCCAGAGAAACCGGAGTTGATATCGAGAGTTGCGCCTAGTTCCGGCACAGTTTCGCCAACGGTCGCACGGCAGATGATCTGACGACCGTCCGTTAACGCAATAGCCGCACCCGTGGCGCCGGTCCTCTCACGTGTTTTTTCCACGATGAGTCCCAGAACTGGGTCATGCCAGGGAGTGTCTTCCCGAGCGTCTTGCGTTTGGGAGTGTGCCCCACAGTGTCCAGATCCATTCACATGGAAGGCCCCGCCCTGGCCTGACATCATGAAATCTGGATTGAGGTCAGCAATCACCTCTCGAATTATGTCATCGGTAATCAATTGACGTTCCAGAGCGCACCCTAGCGAGAGCGCATTGAAACAAAGCGTGTTCACGTTCCGCGGAATGCCTTGGCTGTGGCTCGCAATCAGGGCCATTGCCGGCGGCGTGAACAGTTCAGGGTTTCGACAGCCGGCCACCGTCAGCCGGTGAGAAATGTATGACTTCACATCTTCCTCGCCCAGTGCATCGAGTCGGCTGAGGATGGATATGCGCTGTCGAAGTTGGACCAACTCTCCACAGGCAAGCTTTTCCCCCAGCTGCAATTGGCCGGCAATAATGATCTGCATGAGCTTAGCCCGTGCTGTTTCGAAATCGGATAGTAGTCGAACGGTCTCAAGAACACTTACGTCTAAATTTTGTGCTTCGTCGATGACCACAATCACGCGTTTGCCGCCACGGAACTCTCTGGCCAGTAACTGATTGAACCTCTCATGCATGGCAATCAGGTCTCCTGGTAGAGCCTCGCCACCCAGCTCAGAAAGCAAGTACTGCAGGAATTCGCGTGAGTTGCATTGAGTTTGAAACAAGAACGCAGTGCGAGCATTGCTCCGATAAGTTTCTAGTAGATTAAAGAGCAGGGTAGTCTTTCCCATACCGGGCTGCGCGATAAGCGCCTGAAACCCTACGCCCGACTCGATCCCATGGACCAGAGAAGCGTGTGCTTCCAAGTGGCTGGCCGTCTTGCAAAGAAAACGAGGATCGGGAGTTACTCCGAAGGGGTTTTCACGCAGTCCATAATGGGCCAGGAACATTGCTTTACCCTCAGCGTTGCATCCCTCAGGGTCAATTCTGCCACTCCGGCAACGCGGTTCGTCGCGTCCTTAAGGAACCGCCACCGCTCTGGTACTCCCGTATAACACCAGTTCCACCCGGCTCGACACACCCAGCCGGTCAAAGATACGGAAAAGGTAGTTCTTCACCGTGTGCTCGCTGAGTCTCAACTGGTCGGCGATCTCGCGGTTCGTCAGGCCCTGACAAACTAAGGTTACGACCTGTTCCTGCCGCCGGGTTAGCAAATGCTCCCCCTTCTGATTGATGGCACGCAACGGTACCGCGCTGGCAAACGCATCCAGAATTAGTTGCAGCTCGCTACTGCTGGCCCAGATCTGTCCCTGATGAACTTTCTCGATGCATTTGCAGAGTGACTCGAAAGAAGCAGTGCGACAGAAAATTCCCCTGGCCCCGCCACGGAAGGAGTCGACCACCAGGTTCGGTTGGCATTCTTCCAGCAGCATGATAGTGCACACATTCGGAGACGACGCGCGTAGCTCACGCAGCGCCATCAAACCCGCGAGCGGGCCGTCGTGCAGTTCCAGGCTGATCACCGCCACATCGGGCGCGTGCTCGCTCGCCGCCTCCACGATTTGGCCGGCCTTGGTCGCGCATGCCACCACATCGAAGTGTTGGCTGGAGTTCCTCAGTGCATCTGCCAACAGTTGGCAGTTCATGTGGCTGGCGTCTGAGATGAGAACGCTTACAGCGGCTGTCATATCCATCGAAGACCTCTCAGGTGATGGCACCTCTGAGAAGTGGCAAGTGCAATAGTGCCCGACGAGAGTGAAAAGTGAGTGCGCTTACAGTCGCACATCAATCGCGCCGTTGTAAAGAGGCTACGACAATTGTTGTCGGCTGCGCAATTAGAAGGCGAACTCATTAGTACACGTTTCTGGAAAGGACATTTTCCGCCTGTTTGGCAAAGCGCTCGCAACTTACAGGTTCCATAGAGTGATTCTTCTCCTCGCCTACGTGGTCCGAGTCACTATCTCCTGCCTGGCAAAACGTTTCCATCCGAGGAAGAAATACGAGTGTCTCGCTGCTAGCCAAGAGATAGCGTTTGGCGGAGAGACATTCGCTCTCTTGAAGAGGCTGGCCAAAACCAGCTACGCTGCGCTCCTCCACCATGCCTAGCGAAGAGTTGCAGGGAGAAGGTTCGCGGGAGGTTCTGAGGTCTTGCCTCTTGAAGAATTCTGTCGAGCAAAAGGCGGACGAGTCCAGAAAATTTAGTCGCTACCCGCGCATTCTGGCTGTGACGCTCGATTGGATAAGCAAACGTGGCAAGCCAATATTGGCCGAGGGTCTGACGCGTGATATCAGTGCTGGTGGGATATTCGCACATAGTAACCGCTGTCCACCTGTCGGAACCTTGGTTCATTACCGTGTCTTTCTACCCGCTGTCCACCGCATGGGTGCAAACGTGCGCATTACTGGCTTCGGAGAGATCGTGCGTGTCGAACGATTGGGCTGTGGTGAACGCTGGAACGGAGTTGCAGTTCGCTTCGAGAAGCAGATGATCCGTGTCACGCACCCGCGAGTGGGAACAGGTTCTAAGGGCGGATCAGAGCAGCCGGAAGCTTTCGAGCGCTGGTTGCCGAAGTCGAGAGCCTAGTTCAGGCAAAGGTTCTCGGCTGAAGTTTTCCACAACTCAATCCCATTAATTGACGGGGCGGAGCTGTATCTGGAGGGGCAATGACAGTTGTGAACTCAGTGCCAATTAGCTCTCCGATGTCCTCGACCGATTGGGCGGCATGTTTTGGCCAGCAGAACTGGTTTGCGGTCTACACCCGTTCCCGTCACGAAAAAACCGTTGCCGAGCATTTAAGGTGCAATAACGTGCAACATTTTCTACCCGTCTACCGTGCTGCCCACCAATGGAAAAACGGACGGGCAGACGTTCGACTGCCCTTGTTCCCAGGCTACGTTTTCGTGTGCGTCGCTGCAGAGCAGTTACTCCAGGTGCTCCGCACGCCTGGCGTCGTGCGATTCGTGGGAGTTTCCGGGCGTCCGGCGCCAATTCAGCAAGCAGAAATCGCGGCGATCCAGGCAGCTCTCAGTTCTGAAGTTGGGGTGGAATCGCACGGGTATCTTGCGGTAGGGGCCCAGGTGCAGATTAAGAGTGGCCCGCTTGAGGGGTTGGAAGGTGTTTTGCTCCGCAGGCCTGGCTCGCTGCGGGTAGTTTTGTCCGTTACTTTGATCTCACGATCCATGTCCGTCGAAGTGAGGGAGTGTGATGTTGCGCCAAGTTCGGCGGAGCCAAGCGAAGGTCAAACCAGCTTGAGGCTATCTACGGCAGCCGTTCCGCGACTCAGGCTGCAGACTTAGGGGAATTTCAATTCCAGCCTGTTTGAGGGAGACACGATGACAAGCAGCAGACACATCTTATGGGTTCTAGCGCTGGCACTCACCGGGGGAATCGCCTTGCATGCCCTGGCACAGGAGAATCCAGTTCAGTCGCTCGCGGCAGGACAAATCGCTCCCAGAACTCAAAAATCCGACGTCAACTTTAGTGACCGGATGCCACGTTATCGCCTGGAAGAAGGCGACACCTTCGCAGTGCATTTCGAATTCAGTCCCGAATTCGATCAGGAAATAACCGTCCAGCCGGATGGATTCGTGACCTTGCGTGGTGTGGGTGACGTTCACGTGGCTGGCCAGACTGTCCCGCAGCTCACCACCACACTCAAATCCGCCTACGAAAAAACTCTGTTTCAGCCAGTCATCTCGATTGTGCTTAAGGATTTTGAAAAGCCGTACTTCGTTGCCGGCGGGCAGGTTGGGCACCCTGGAAAGTACACACTGCACGGGGACACGACCTTGACCCAAGCGATACAGATGGCCGGAGGATTTACGGAAAAGTCCAAGCACTCGCAGGTGTTGCTCTTCCGACGGGTTTCTGACACCTGGGCCGAAGCGCGCGTACTCGACATTAAGAAGATGCTCAGCGACAAGAACCTGGCGGAAGACCCCTTCCTGCGAACCGGAGACATGATATTCGTCCCGCAAAACCGAATCTCTAAGTTCTCCCGCTATATCCCGATCTCGGGTCTCAGCTCGTACATGAGTCCTTCCCAGTTTTAGGAAGCACAGGATTACATATGGACGAAAAGAAACCGATTACGTCAGCGATGAACAATGCCCAGTCACCTACCCTATTACAACTTCTCGACACCGCATTTCGTCACCCCCGGCTCATGATGGGCTGTGTGGCCGGTATTTTGCTTGTGCCCTTGGTTGCTGCTCTGGTTTTACCCAACTACCGGGGAGAAATGAAGTTCCTGCTGGTCCGTGAACGGATCGATCCTGTCGTCACGCCTGCGGAAGAAAAGGACAGCCTTGCTGTCGTTAACGCTCCGGTCGTGTCGGAACAGGAGCTGAACTCCGAAGTAGAACTGTTGAACAGCCACGAACTATTGCGTAACGCTGTGGTCAAGTGCGGTGTCCAGGACACCGCGGCCAGCTGGAGGCGGTGGGGCCAAAGCGATGACCAGCAAATCGAAGCGGCCATTCGCAACCTCAACAGCAGCCTCGATGTTCAGCCTCTCCGCAAGACGAACGTTATACAGGTAACTTACAAGAATAGAGATCCAAAGTTGGCGGCGCAGGTATTGAGTGAGATCTCTCGCTTGTACCTCGAGAAACACCGCGATGTGCATCGGTCCCCTGGGCAGTTTGAATTTTTCCAGCGGCAAACCGAGCAGTATAGAAAAGGCCTGCAGCGCACGGAACTCGAACTGGCGGAGTTCCCCAGTAAATATGGAGTCGTCTCGCCAGCCCTGGTCCGCGACATTACTCTGCAGAAGCTGAACGACTTTCAGGCCTCGGCCGAGCAGACACGTGCCGCCCTCGCGGAGACTAAGAATCGCATTCGTGAGCTGGAGACTCTCGGAACCACGACACCGCCGCGGATCACGACTCAACTCCGATCCTCCGACAATCCTCAGCTCCTGCAAATGATGAAGAGCACCCTACTAACTCTGGAGCTCAAGCACAGTGAGCTGCTTTCGAAGTTCCAGCCGGACTATCGCCCAGTTCAGGAGGTGGAGAAGGAGATCACGGAAACTCGTGCCGCCATCGCCAACGAGGAGAAATCTCCCGTCCGGGAGGAGACAACCGATGTTGACCCCGTGAAGGAGTGGATCCGGTCGGACCTCGCCAAGAACAAGGCTGACCTTCAAGGTCTGCAAGCCCGGGCCGACGTGACCGAGCGCACCGCCCGTGCTTACCAGGTGAAGGCCAACCAATTAGAACGGACCTCGATATCCCAGATAGACCTCCTGCGGACTGCCAAGGCACAAGAGAACAGCTACCTGCTTTATCTAACCAAACAGGAAGAAGCTCGCATCACCGACGCCCTGGACGAGACTCGCATCCTGAACGTGACTATGGCAGAGGAGCCGATCGTTCCTGCTCTCCCTTCCCACTCTCCTCTCGCGTATGCAGGACTCAGCTGCATGGCCATGATTTTTGTCACCTTTGGCGCAGTGTGGACACTTCACTACCTGAACGGCACGGTGCGCAATCCATCCGAAGTTGAGATGCTCTTGCAGACTCGCCTCTTGGCTGCCGTTCCATACCACCACGCCGCAGAGTCCGACGACGAGGCCGCAACCAACGGCAACGGAAATGGCAATGGAAACGGAAACGGAAACGGTAACGGTAACCATCGCTCCCTAAGTCCGATTCCACGGGTGGTAAGGAATTGGGTAAACTCTCGCCGCCTTTGAGCAAACTAAGCGGCGCCGAAGTCGAACAGGACCATAGTGAGAAGGATTCACTCCCTCTTCACAAGCGGATCAAAAACTTAAGATTAAAATTCGCTGGAGGCAGAACGGTGAGCAGAAATTTCGAATTACTGCAAAAGATCGAGTTGGAACGGGAGATTCGGGAACGTGAATCTCGCAGGCAGTTGGAACTTGGCCTCAACCCAATAGGCTGCGAACCGAGCGCCAGACATGGTGATGATGCGCAGCCACGACTGCCAATGGATGAGAGCGCGCGAGCTGAGCTCAACAAGCTCGTTCAGCATCTCTTCATTCAGCCGGGGGCGTCTCGCGCTGTGGTGTTCTCAGCAGTGGAGAGTGGCGACGGGTGCAGTTGGATCACGGCGCGTGCTGCCACAACTCTGGCAGCCCGGGTGACGGGGTCCGTTTGTGTGGTCGATGCCAACTTCCACTCTCCGACTCTGCATCGTTATTTCTCTATCGATAACGGCCACGGATTACAGCATGTTCCGCCTCACAACGAATCGATCAAGGCCTGCGCCCAGCGTGTGCTACCGAGTGGAAATCTGTGGGTAATAACCAGCGCGTCCGAGCAGCTAGGCGACGAGAAGTGGGTCTCCGGGTTTCATCAGCGCGCCGGCGAAATATGCCGGGAGTTCGACTACGTTCTTTTTGACGCTCCGCCGCTGGCTCTTTATTCCGACGCCATTGCCATAGCCGGTGCTGCCGCCGACGGCATAGCGTTGGTAGTCCATGCAAACTGTACTACTCGAGATATGGCGAAGAAGGTTACCCAAGATATCGAGAAGGCGAATGGTCGCTTGTTGGGAGTAGTGCTGAATAGGGGAGGGACCGCGATTCCGGAGCAAGTCTACCGATGGCTGCAGTAGCTAAACCGGAGCCTGCCCTCTTGGTTGTCCAATTGCCTGCTGTCGCGAACAATGGCGAATGCGTGAGTCCGACCCACGCGACTATCTTCTGAGGACCGCAACACCTTGGTGAACGGTCACATCCTCATCCTTCTAATTTCAAATCTGTACAGGAGCTTGCGGTCCTTTGTCCCTACCAGCTACAACGCCTGTCCTAGGAAACTCTCAAGTAGCGCCCCCGCCGGGTTTGTTCCCCGCGAACGCTGCAAGAAACCATGTACCCGCTCCGGCGAGCAGCTTGGAGAGCGCGCTGGGGATCCCTGCCTTGGCGCGCATGAGACCAGCCGCGCCGGAAATCGGACCTTGGGCACAGAGTGCCCACGTGGTCCCGGATATTTCGTTTTTGGTCGCGAACCTTTATCTTCTCTCAAATTTTGCGCGCCACTTGCCATTCAGTTCTTGGGCCAATATAACAACTCCCATTCTCCAGACTGAATTGCTGAGAATTCTGTTTCTGTTTGCAATTCTCACGGTGCTCCTGTTCAAGGTAGGAAACCTCTACCGCTTCCCTCGCACAGATTCCACAATCCAGGACTGCTGGACGGTTGGCTGGGCAACTCTTGTCGCTACCGCGCTTGTCACGGGATTCAACTACATCTCGAGCATGACAGCCTTTCCAGAAATAATCATTATTCTGACCGGTCTGCTGAACGTGGCGACTTTGAGCAGCTGGCGGCTGCTAAAGCGCATGCTTGATACGCGCCGTGCCTGCGACGGGAGAACGCGTAATGTGTTGATCGTGGGGGCGGGCACGACCGGGAGGAGACTGGCGCAGTTCCTAGAGCAAAACACACACCTGGGCTACAGATTCCGAGGTTTTCTTGACAAACATGTTGACTCCGACCACCGCGTACTTGGGAAAATCGAACATCTGGCACAGGTGGCTAGAGCACATTTTATCGACGAAGTCATTATTACCAGCGTGGCTCAGCGGGAGCAGCTAACCGGGGTTGTGTCTACCGCCCGCCGTCACCGGCTTGACGTCAAGATTGTCCCTGACTTCTACGATGAATTGTCATATGCACAGAATCGAACCACGCCCATCGAATATGTAGGCAGTTACCCTGTGCTGATTTTGCATCGGCAGCCTATCCCTGCCTTCGGGCTGGTGGCGAAGCGGGCCTCGGACATGGTGCTTGCTGGGTTTGGTTTGCTGGTCGCTGCTCCCCTAATGTTGGCGATCGCCGTCGCCATCAAGCTTGATTCGCCGGGCCCGGTGCTTTATTTCTCTCGCCGGTTAGGCAAGAAGGGTAGCAGCTTCACCTTCTTGAAGTTCCGAACCATGGTTGTGGGCTCGGACGCGCTCCAGGACGAATTGCGAAATTCCAACTTACGGCAAGGGCCATTCTTCAAGGTGGCAGATGATCCCCGGGTAACTCGCCTCGGCCGCTTCCTCCGGAAATACAGCTTTGACGAATTGCCCCAGCTGTGGAATGTGCTGAAGGGTGACATGAGTATGGTGGGCCCTCGTCCCCACCCGCTTGATGACTGCAAACGTTATCGCCTCGACCACCTGCGACGGCTGGATGTCACGCCCGGCATTACCGGACTCTGGCAGATCAGCTCGCGGCGCGACCCTTCCTTCGAGAAAAACATGGTACTGGACCTCCAGTACATTGAAAATTGGAGCCTTTGGCAGGACCTCAGGATCCTTCTTAAGACCTTTCCCGCCCTTCTGCGAGCCGAAGGCCAGTAGTAGCGGTAACAGCACCCTAGACTCACCTTATCCAATCGATGGAACCCATAAAGCTCTCAGCTTGGTTTGCGGAAAAGATGCAAAGCAGGTTCGCGAAAAATACTTTCTGGATTTTTGCGGGTCAGGTCTCTTGCCAATGCCTGCGGGCATTTTATTTCCTGATCATAGCTCGCCTGCTCGGAGCCGAACAGTACGGTCTCTTCGTTGGGGTCGTGGCTCTGGTAGCTGTCGCCGTCCCCTTCTCGTCGCTGGGCAGCACCAGTCTCTTGATTAAAAATGTTGCAAGAGATCGTTCCGTATTCAGTAAATACTGGGGAAATGCTCTTTTTCTGAACTCGATCACCGGGTCGGTGCTGGTACTGCTTGTGTTCCTAGTTGCACGCCTCTTGTTACCGGCTCACATTTCGACGCTGCTGATTCTTTGCGTCGCCCTTGGCGATCTGATATTCACACGACTGCTCGATAACAGTGCCGCAGCCTTTCAGGCCTTCGATTCGCTGCACGTCACTGCTCAGCTGTATTTATTCGCCGGTGTCGCAAAGCTGTTGGGAGCTATCGCTCTGCTCTTGCTGATTCCGCGGCCAACCGCAACCGCCTGGGCAGTCCTTTACTTGGTTGCGGCGGCTGTATCTGCTGTCCTGGGCGTAGTGCGGGTCTGCAAAAGACTGGGCCGCCCTCATCTGGCGTTGCATCTCGTCCGGCTGGAAGCGCTGGAAGGCACGTACTTCTCTTGTGGGCAATCCACCGAGACCATCTACAACGACATCGACAAAACCATGCTTACAGCCTTCTCGAGCTTGGAGAGCGCGGGAATTTACGCTGCTGCCTATCGCATCATTGATGTTGCCTTTGTGCCCGTCAACTCACTCCTTTGGGCGTCGTATTCCCATTTTTTCATCAAAGGTGCAGTCGGCATTGAAAGTAGCATCGCCTATGCCAAACGACTCTTGTCCCGAGCCGGCGTTTACAGCATCGCTGCCAGCGTTGGAGTGTTTCTGTTCGCCCCCCTGGTCCCGCACATATTAGGTGGGCAATTCCTGCATACCGCAGAAGCCATGCGTTGGCTTGCGGCCATACCGATTCTGCGGATGTTCCATCGCTTCCTGGCATATTCGTTGGCCGGCGCTGGTTATCAGGGCGCGCGGACCGCGGCGCAGGCAGGTGTCGCTCTGCTAAACGTTTTCCTGAATTTGTGGCTCATTCCGGCTTACTCCTGGCGGGGAGCCGCATGGTCCAGTTTGGCCTCCGACGGACTCCTGGCTATATCGCTTTTCCTGATTACCTCATTTATTCGCCGGCAGCACAGTAGAGCCGTCGCTGCACCTGCGATCATGGCGGTGGTTGAGTAGGTGAAATTATGAATTGCAGCCGTGTTGAAAAGCTGTTTGCCGTGTTCAGTCTCATTCTCTTTACCCAGCCCTTCCTTCCCTTGGTGATGCGGAATGGCGGATTCTCGATCGATACCAGTCCTTTGTCCGCAGATAGCAACCCGCTTCAACAAGGGCTATTCCTGGCGGTCTACGCAGTCGCATTTGTTCTGCTCGTAAAGCGAAGGTCCCTGGAATGGGCGACCAAGGACAAACTGATGCTGCTGCTGGTGGTTGTGGCGGTGATTTCGATCTCCTGGTCGGAGGACCCGACCACGACCCTAAAACGTGTGCTCGCCCTTCTTGGCACCGTCGTGGTCGGCATATATCTGGCTTCGAACTACAGCTTCAAGGATCTGATCAAGCTTCTGGCCTGGTCGTTGGGTCTGGTGGCGGTGTTGAGCATAGGGGTAGCCTTGCTGGCGCCAAGCTACGGCATCATGAGCGATTTAAGTCCAGGGTCCTGGCAGGGCATCTACACCCACAAGAACATTCTTGGACGAATCATGGCCCTCGGTGCGATCAGTTTCTTCCTTCTTGCCACAACCGCCACAAAACATCGCCTCATCGGATGGGGTGGATTTCTGTTGTTAACCCTGGTAGTGATCAAGTCCCATTCGTTGACTGCGCTCTTGGCCCTTGTGGCGGTTTTGGCCCTGTTTCCCGCGTTCATGGCGATGCGACGCCGACCCGTGCTGATTCCCATTGTCATCGCCGTCTGCGTGGCGTTGGGCAGCGCCACCCTTTGGCTCAGTGACAGCACCGATGATCTGGCAAGAGCTCTTAATCGGGATGTTACCTTCAGCGGCCGGGTCGACCTCTGGCAATCGGCCGCTCTGGTTATTGGAAAGAGCCCATGGCTCGGGCATGGCTACGGGACTTCTTGGGTCACAGGCGGTGAGGATGCGACCACCGACATCGCTAAATTCAGCGAATGGAACGCACCCGATGCGCACGATGGCTTCCTGACCATCGCATTGGATTTGGGCGTGTCGGGCCTGGCCCTCTTTGTCGTAGGCTACGCTGTCACCGCCCGTCGCGCTTTCGTCCGTTTCCGCGTTGATCAGACAATCGAGGCTCTTTGGCCGCTCCTGTTTCTCTGCTTTCTCTTGCTCACCAACCTCACCGAAAGCATGTTCCTCAGGTACAACAGCATCGACTGGACGCTCTATGTCGCAACCGTCCTATTGTTGGCCCAGCAGGGCAATGAGCCGACCAGAGACAGGCAAATGTCAAATCATCTGCGATGAATGGCGCTTTGCAGTGGATCGTCGGAATTGCAATTTCTCGGGCTCGCCGGGGCTAGCTACCGCCTTCCAAGCGCGACAGGATCTATATGGCAGCCTAGTTTTCAAGCGGGCTTAGCTTCGAGCTTTTGGAGGGTGCTCCGGTGATCTTTTACCTCGTTACGGCACAACATGGTTACACAATGGAGAGTTATCTTCAAAACTGGGGACGCATGCTAGCTCCTCGTATACAAGTACTGTACTACGAGAAGTTACCCACTATTAGACGGCTTCCGTTGGGTACCTACATTTTCTCGGATCTGGAACGCTTATCTCCTTGGCAGCGGGCGGCCGCCGCTCAAGTTTGGGATCAGTTGTCTAAAGCAGGACCAGGGATGCGTTTGCTGAATCATCCCCTCCTTGCTAGTCGCCGATATGAACTTCTACACATGCTACATCGATTGGGACGAAACTGTTTTCAGGTTATCCGGGCAACCGAGGGGCGCGCCTGCTTGCGCTTCCCGGTTTTTATTCGCGAGGAGGTTGAACACACCGGCAGCCTCACTAGGCTGCTCCCAAGCGAGGAGGAGGTGGCTCACGCACTGGCGCGTCTTGTGAAGCGAGGGTATGACTTACGTGATCTCCTGGTTGTAGAGTTCTGTGACACCGGTGATACCAATAGGACTTTTCGGAAGTACTCGGCTTTCATGGTCGGCGGACAGATCATTCCACGCGAGCTGATTTTCAGCCGTGAGTGGGTTTTGAAGGAGGTGGACCTTACCACCAACGCGATGCTGGAGGCTGATCGTGACTACCTCGACCAAAACCCGGACGAGCCCTGGCTCCGGGAAACGTTTCGTTTAGCTAACATAGACTACGGTCGAATTGACTACGGGATCAAAGACAACGTACCCCAGGTTTGGGAGATTAATACCAATCCCTTTGTTACCCTACGTCCGGTGGATTACAAGAGGTCAGATCGTCCGCGCCAAGAGCAATTTGCTTCCCAGCGGATGCGTTCGGCCTTTGAGGCGATTGATAGCCCACAAGCAAGTGAAGGCGTCTCGATTTCAATTGATCCCGAACTGCTCGAAAAACTGCCTGGAGAGTGCCTGAGTCTGTCACTCAGGCGGTTCGTCCACAAAGCAAGGTACAACGTATCTTTTCGGGGCATTTCAGGTGTCTTGGCGCGTCGTTTTCTTGCTGCGCACAACTAGGTCTTACAATCCGGCCCTGGGGCCAATTCCCCGAAGTTCCTCGGACAGAGCTCGCCGGATTTGCACGTTGCGGAAGCGCAGGAGGTAAAGACGATGTTTCTAAACGCAAACCTCTCGGTGCAGAAGTTAGCGAAAATGTTTCATCGCCATCGTGAGTTACTGGCTAACTGCTTCGACTGTCGACGCGCCGGAGTTCTGCGTGCTCATGGAACAGGCACCAGCAAGTGAGCGCAAGCTGCCACCCCGCAAAAAGTACCCGGAGATGAGAATGAGCGTCATGCCACAACGTTTTAGTATTCACCGCGCTTTCCGCCGACATGGGCTACCTGCCTTCCAAGACGAAAATTGCTCCCAGACGTCACTAGCGGAACGCGCCATTTCGCGAATCACGAATTCGTTCACCTACCAAGCCATATTCTCGGCCGCGCGTGTGATCCGAGTGCGCCTGCGCTCGATCGTCTTCAATTGGCGATTGAGAAAGGAAGACCTTCGAAACCTTGCGTTTGACCAGCGCTATGGCACGGACACAGCGGCGGAAGTACCCTTGGACTCGGCCGGCGTTAACGCCATGGATGCCCAGCGCGGGAACGGTGCCTACCGTGCCGTTTGGGCATCGGAGTTCCACCGTTCGATGGCTGCTTTGCCAATCGAACATCATAGATTCGTCTTCATCGATTTTGGTTCAGGCAAAGGAAAAGCGATGCTGATGGCCGCAGACTATTCCTTCCAACGAATCGTCGGTGTCGAATATGCGCCCAGGCTGCACCAAATCGCAGTAAGAAATATCGCTGTTTATCGTGAAATCGCGCCGGGCTGCTGTCAGTTTGAGCCTATTCTTTGCGACGCACTAACCTATGTTTCACCCGACGAGCCGTTGGTCTGCTTCTTCTTCAATCCCTTTGACGACGCCACCCTGCGTCAGGTGTTCCATAATCTGCGTCTGTCGGTCAAGCGGCACTATCGTGACGTTTACATCGTATATGTGAATCTCCGAACCGTTTGGGAAAGTCACTACGTGTTCGATGATCTGGACGATTATTTGCTGGTCCGGAGTGACCGGAAATACCTGATTTACAAAGTTCCCGCTTGATCAAAAACTACTAGCCAACTTCTCACTGAACCTTTATTCGGCGATGTGGTTTCTTCACGAGCTGAAGAGAGGGTGACAGGATACATAAGAACATTTTTCTGGCTGCTTGGGTGCGCGAGCTGAGCGTGTGGCACAGGCCATAGTGAGGCGCGATCCTTGGATGATGACCGAGCCCAACCCAACTGTTTCCGTGGTTATTCCCACCCGCAATCGGCCGGAGCTCGTCGTCCGTGCGGTTCGTAGTGCGCTGGGTCAGACCTTCCGCAACTTGGAAGTCCTGGTTGTCATCGACGGTCCCGACTTAGCTACTGTTAGCGCTCTTCGCGAGGTCCGAGACTCACGCTTGCGCTTGCTTCAACTCTCCCAGAGCGTCGGGGGCGCGGGCGCGCGCAATGAGGGTGTGAAGGCAGCCGGAGGCGAGTGGGTAGCTTTTCTCGATGACGACGATGAATGGCTCGCCGGCAAACTAGACCGCCAACTCCAGATCGCACGGCAGTCGTCCGCGCGTGAGCCAATTCTGGCGTGCCGGCTCATCGCCAGCACCCCGAGTGGGCGATACGTTTGGCCCCGAAGGATGATCCGGCCCGGTGAACATGTCAGTGACTTTGTGATGTCGCGAACCGATTTGTTTCAAGGCGAGGGATTACTGCAGACCTCCATGCTGATGGCCCGCAAGAGGCTCCTGGACGAGGTGCCTTTTGACGAGCAGGTCCGTCGCCATCAGGAATGGGACTGGCTGCTGAGGGTGCACACACTACCTGGCGTTCGCATTGAGTTTGCCCCTGAGCCACTGTTGATCTGGTACGTGGAGGAAAGCCGCGAGAGCATCAGTAATCAGTCGAACTGGCGTTATTCCCTCGAGTGGATTCGCCGGCGACGAAGGCTTGTGACTAAACGAGCTTACGCAGGCTTTTTGATGACCCTAGTCACAGCGTTAGCAGCACGTGCACGAGACTGGTCAGCAATTAAGCCAGTCTTCTGGGAGGCCGTGCGCTTTGGCCGTCCCAACGCTGCAGCCATGGCGGTGTTTGTTGGCCTGTGGCTTTTGCCGACAGGGTTCAGGCGAAGACTCCGTCACCTCGCGACGGGAGCGGCTGGATGAAAATCATTCAGCTCGTGACACAAATGGAGTCCGGTGGGGCGCAAAGGATTGCCTACCTCCTGGCGGAAGCTTTGGAACGCCGTGGTCACGAATCCGAAATCTGGTTTCTGTACCGAAAGCGTCCTGCTTACGATCACGCTTGCAATGTCAGAGTCTTGGCCGATTCGAAACCCTCGCTGCTACGGCTCCCACACCTGCTTTCCGAACTCCGGCAGCAGCTCCATCGACACGCCCCTGACGTGCTGATTACTCATACCTACTATGCAAATGTACTGGGGCAGGCTTGTGCGCGCCTTCTAGGTATCCGCAAACGCATCGCAGTTCAGCACGGCCTGGCTTCCGACTATCCGCTGCTGGTCAGGCTCCTCGATTGCCTGCTCGGCTCTACTGAAACCTATACGACAAATGTGGCCGTTTCGCAGACCGTGGTCTCTTCGTTTTCAGCATGTCCCTCCCGCTACTTGAAGCGGCTGCGGGCGATTCCGAACGGTGTTCCTTGCGTAGCCGCAACATCCGGCCGGCAGGAAACTCGTCGTGAGTGGGATTTACCTCTGCACAGCCCGGTGATGACAAATGTCGGTCGATTGTCAACCATCAAGAACCAGACCGTCCTCCTGGATATTCTGACCTGCCTTCCGGGGTTTCATCTCGTGTTGATCGGAGACGGCGAGTTGCGCCCTAAGCTGACAGAGAAGGCTGCGAGGCTTCAAGTGGCCGACCGGCTTCACCTGCTGGGAGAAATTGCTCATCAGAGTGTGGTCAACCTGGTCTCAGCCTCGGATGTTTTCGTGTTTCCTTCCCGGTCGGAGTCGATGGGGCTTGCCGTCATCGAAGCAATGATGTGTGGCACGCCCATTGTGGCCAGCTACCTCCCGGCTCTTCACGAAGTATTGGGACCGGATTCAGCCCTCTACGTTCCTCCAGATGATGTAGCGGCGCTGGCCGACGCGATTCGCCAAATCGTAGCCAACCCCAAACTGGCCGGAAAGATTTCTGCAAAATCTAGCGATCATGCCACTCGGTTTACATTGGAGAGGATGGTAAGTGAATACGAACAAGTTCTCGCGGTGTTCGATTAAGCGTGCAGCCTTTTTGAAAATAACCGTACATCCGTTGACCATTTCGGAGCTGAACGACTTCATTGCCCAGGTCTGCACCGCTAACCAGCGAAGATGCATCATTGCGAATCACAACCTTCACAGTGTGTATCTCACCCAGCGGGATAAGGCCATGGCCTCGTTTTATGCCTTGGCCGATCGCATCCACGTGGATGGAATGGGGGTGGTTCTGCTGGCGCGGTTGGCCGGGGTCCCGCTGGAAATGTGGATGCGGGTTACCTATGTCGATTGGTTGCCACACCTGCTTGCGCGTGCGGCTAAGGAGGGATGGAGAGCGTTCTACTTGGGATCGAAGCCGGGTGTGGCCGAGCGCGGGGCTGAGAACTTCAGGCAGATGTTTCCCGGTCTCCAGCTGGCTACCCACCACGGATACTTCGATACTATCAGCGGTAGCGGAAACATCCTTTCCCTGATCGACAAATACCAGCCCAATATTCTGTTCGTGGGTATGGGGATGCCCAGGCAGGAACAATGGATTGCAGAGAACTACCACCAGTTATCCAGCAATGTGATCCTCACGGCCGGTGCGGCGATGGACTATTTTGCCGGCGCCGCAGCCAAACCGCCGAGGTGGATGGGGCGTCTCGGCCTCGAATGGGCTTGTCGGCTGTCGGCGGAGCCGGTACGTCTGTGGAAAAGGTACCTGGTGGAACCCTGGTCTCTCCTTTATCTGTTGCTTCACGAACGTGGCTCCGTCCAGATTGATGTCGTAGAACCGGTTTAGCGCCCCATGCAGACTCGCCGCGACTTTTTGAAATCCTCCAGTGCGTTAATGACTGCGCGGTTCCTTCACAGCGGGCGATCACATTATGGCACGCCTTCGCTATCCGCTCGCGCTGCTGCCAAAGGGCTGCTTTATGGAGCGTCAGCAGTGAAAAGCACTCTGGCTGGTGATGCTGACTATGCTGAGGCTTTCGCAGCGCAATGCGGGGTGCTGGCCACCGATTGGGAGGCGAAGTGGCACATTCTACATCCGACACCAACAACTTATAACTTCGCTGCTGCCGACTGGCTGCTCGATTTTGCCACGCAACGCCATATGGTGTTTCGTGCCCACACCCTCGTTTGGCACCTTGACCTTCCGGCGTGGTTTCCAGCCTACGCCAATCCCTCGAATGCGCGGCAGCTGTTGTTGGGATACGTGGAAATCGTCGTCGGTCGTTTCCGAGATAGGGTGTCTTCTTGGGACGTCGTCAATGAGGTCATTAATCCAGACGACGGACGGCAGGATGCCCTTCGCAACTCGCCCTGGCTGCATCTTATCGGACCCGACTACATTGAGACTGCGTTTCACGCAGCCGCTTCCACCGATCCACGCGCGCTGCTGGTCTATAACGAGGATTCGCTGGAATACGATACTCCGTATGCCGACAGGAAACGCGCGGCGGTCTTAAGGCTACTCGAGCGCCTCAAGTCGAAAGGCGTCCCTGTTCACGCGCTCGGGATAGAAGCGCACCTGGTGGCAGCCCGCGATCCCTTCAGCCCCACCAAGCTCAGTCGCTTTTTGCAGGATGTCTCCGGTATGGGGCTGAAAATCCTGGTTACCGAAACGGATGTTAGCGATCGACATCTTCCCGCTACCATCACTGTGCGTGATCAGAAGGTTGCAGACGAGTATGCAAGATTTCTTGCTCCAGTACTGGATAACAAGTCAGTCGTCGCTGTCCTGACTTGGGGGCTCAGCGATCGTTACACCTGGCTGAGGAAGTTCGCTCCCCGCGCTGACGAACAAGCGGTTCGGCCGTTGCCGCTAAATGTTGACTTTCATCCCAAGCTGGCCTGGCACGCTGTGGCCAACTCCTTTGACCATGCCCCGGCGAGAACTAATCCGTGGGCACATGACAAACGGGCTCATCCCTCCAGCAAAATGTCGACTTGAGTTTGTGCATGAGGTGCTCACTCGAAGGAGGCAGCACGTCGAGAGGAATGCTCTCTTGATCTATAGGAATGAACCCGAATCAATGCGATGGACGCCAATCAGGCAGTAGCGTATGTGGCTTACCGCCTGAGCGAGGGATGCGGTCCGTGCAGAGCTACTACAGATGTGGCAACAGCAGACAACATGCAGAATCCCCTTGAGCTGAGGACCGCAAAGGTTCAGCCCGTCCAAATCTACCTCGCAACCAAACTTGCCTAATCGTTCCAATCACTTAGCTCTCTCCCCATGCAAAAGAAGCCCATGAAAGGCGCGCAAACTTCTCTGCTACCCCCGGGTTTCACTTTTATGATGTGCGGCTTCCCAGACGAAACTGTCTAAAACAGACCCCTTTTAGACCCCAAATAAGTGTTCCAAGGTATTCTTTTGCGTGCTTCACAGCGCCACTCGTGTCCGTTATTTCAATCGCTTACCAGTTCCAGTCGCACTCATAACCTCCCGCTCTTTAGGATTCCTTATTGTTCTCTGGATATCCTTAAGAGCTTTGCAAATTGGGCGTCCGGCGCAGCAATGCACCGGAAGATCACTCGTCAAAGTCGGTGGAACCTAC
>Ga0073928_10002228_pt1 | contig 34190 bp, 23 predicted proteins | sample PaiPotPPA55metaG_FD_76969 | JGI IMG/M metagenome (GOLD analysis project Ga0073928, IMG submission 76969) | Iron sulfur acid spring bacterial and archeal communities from Banff, Canada, to study Microbial Dark Matter (Phase II) - Paint Pots PPA... ...
CGAAATCAGATCCATCACCGCGCGGCTGGCGCCGAACGCACCGAGTGGTGCGCCACCGCCAATGGATTTTGCCAGGCAGATCATGTCCGGCTTCACGCCGAAAAACTCCGAGGCTCCGCCCCAGGCCAATTTCGCGCCCGTTTTTACTTCATCGAAAATCAGGAGTGCGCCATTTTTCGTGGCGATATCGCGCAGGCCCTGCAAAAACCCGGATTGGGGCATGCACAAGCCCACGTTCATCAAAATGGGCTCAAGAATAATCGCCGCGATTTGACCGGGAAATTGTTTAAAGCGGTTTTCCACGCTGGCCAGATTATTGAAGGCCGCGATGGTTACGTTGTCGATGGACGCTTTGGGAACGCCCATGCCCCCGGGCACGGAAGTTGGAGCGTCAGGATCGCCGTACTCCCCCGCTTTGGGTTTTACGCTGACGAGCGCAGTATCATGCAAACCGTGATACGCGCCTTCAAATTTTAAGATTTTGTCGCGCTTGGTGGCCGCGCGGGCCATGCGGCAAGCGTGCATGGTAACTTCCGTGCCGCTGGAGCCGAAACGCACCATCTCCACCGGGTAGCGCGCGCAGATTTCCTCGGCCAGCTCCCACTCCATATCGTGGGGCATGCCAAAGGTGGTGCCGATGTGCAGCGCGCCCTCGATGGCCTTGACCACCGCAGGATGGCAGTGCCCGGCCATTAAGGCGCCAAAACACAAATTGTGGTCGATGTATTCGTTGCCATCGAGGTCCCACAACTTGCTGCCTGCACCTTTCTTCACAAAAATAGGATAAGGATCGTAGGCGCGATAATTGCTGGCTACACCAAGCGGGATGCGTTGCAGCGCGCGTTTGTGAGCTTCCGCAGATTTGGGCGTACGTTTTTCGTAAGTGGCGATTTCTTTTTTCAGTCCTTCGTGCATTTTTTCCGACATACATTCTCCGTGCCTGGCGGCATCACTGCCGCCAACAGGTCTCTTCCCTGCAGTCAGTTTTCCAAGGTGCAAAAATTAGAATCGGCTGTGCGACCGTAACCGCAATACAGTCTACCAAGCGCGGCCATGCGCTGGCTGCGAAGCGATCCTTAACTCATCTTTGCGAGCGGGTTAAGTAGCCCCGGGGAGTTTCACCCCGAGGCCCTTCCAGAAGGTAGTTTGAAGCCTCCTCCTGTAGGGCGGCTCCGAAGGGCCTCCCTTCATCGATTACACGGCTACGCAAAGCAGTCTTTTGTCGGAGACTGTTTTGCTCGTGGCACACTTAGAACAAAAACTTCAGGGCAAACTGGAACAAGCGCGGCGGACGCACTTTCTGCGCAAATCCGAAGTTAGTTCCGTCGGAAATGTTTCCGTCCACATCATAGAATTGCGCGTGGTTCGCGATGTTATAAACTTCGGCGCGAAATTCCATGCGCACTCGTTCGCCCAACGGCGTGTCTTTCACCAGTCCCATGTCGATGTTGTTGATACCCGGTGTGCAGCAAATCGAGCGTGGAGCGTTGCCGATGGTTCCGGGCGGCACAGTGGAATTGGTGAACAGCGTGGGATCGAACACGAAGCCGTTATGCTGACGCACATCCTGTGTATGGAATGGCGCGGTCAAGTTTGGCTCGCCGGGAGCCTCGAAGAAGATACTGCTGAATTCCTCGATGTCGTCCGAAGAAGTAATACGGATCGGAAATCCGGTCTGGAAGGTGAGAATTCCGGACCACTCCCATCCGTCCACCAGCTTGCCGGTCAAACCTTCATATTTTGGCACTGGCAAGGCCCACACGTAGCTGAAAACAAAACGGTGCCGCGCGTCGTAGAGCGAGGGTCCATAGGTGGAATTAAAGTTGACTGGGTTCAACGAACTCTCGAAGCTGGAAGCGTTATCCAAAGATTTGCTATAGGTGTACGCGCCCTGGAATTGCAGGCCGTGCGAGAAACGTTTTTCGAGGAGCACCTGCAGCGAATTGTAGTTCGAGTGCGCGACGGTATCTTCGCTAAAAATATTGGAGAAAACCGGGATTCCATCCGCAGGGCATCCCGTTCCGGTCAGCGGATTGCAATTAGGTGATGAGTACTTACGCAGTCCAACGAGTGTAATCGGATTGGGATTGGGACCCGTAACGGTCGCCGCCGGTCCATAAGGCAAATGAAGAGTAAAGCCCGGGGGAATTTCATTTGCAGGGATGGTATATGCGTTGTCTGCTGAGAAAGGACCGCAGACCAGGCTGGAGTCGCTGGCGGCTACAGAAATGGCTTGCAGATCGTTGCAGGTTTGCGGATTGCCATGGTTGATGTCGTAGGAAGCGAGCAGCCGATGACCCTGGGTCCCCACATATCCGACTTGAAAGAGAATGTTGCCAGGTAATTCGCGTTTAATTGTCAGGTTATATTGATCTGAATATTGAGGGCGCAGAACTTTAGGAAATTCGCCGAAAAGCAGAATGGAGCGGAAGCTGGCCCAGTCGATTGGAGATCCGCGCGGCGGATTCAAAATGCCGTTAAACGGGTTCGGATTTGCGGTTCCGGTCTGGTCCAGGAAAGGCGCTTGAAATATCGGATTAACTATAAAGTTGCTGCCACCGAAAGGCGGCTCGGCGCTGAATTGTTCAAGAACCAATTGCTCGATGGGATTGTAAAAAAGCCCGTAGCCCATACTGATGCTGGTTTTGCCCGGACCGCCAATCAATTTCCCGAGCCAACCGTCGTGTGCACCAGGACTCCAATTCAAGCCGAGCCGCGGAGCAAATCCTTTCCAGTAGGTTTGCGTCAACGACAAAGGGACGCCTTTGTCGCCGGGAAATACCAGACCGGTGGGTGTCACGCCGGCAGCGTCGCAAGCACTGGCGCCGCCACCAAATGTAGCGAACAGCGGGTCGTTTGGCGTGATGGTGCAGGGATAGATGGTGGAGTTCTGGCCGGGACGGAAGGTCTGCACCTTGTGCCCGATGTCGTCTAGCGGCGTATTTACTTCCCAGCGCAAGCCATAATTCAGCGTCACGTTAGGCCTGATTTTCCAACTGTCCTGCGCGAAAAGATATACCGAGGTGCTGCGCACCAATTCCGCCTGCGCGGACCCCTGGCTGTAACTGCTCGGCAAGCCCAAGAGGTAGTTCGGATAGTTATCGCTACCTGCCACATCGTTTGCCCCGCCAGGCCCGAAGGAGATCGAGCCATTAACGTTGTAGTACAGCGTTTGGTCAAACTTCTGATAACGAATGTCGCCGCCGAACTTCAAGCTGTGATTTCCGATGATTTTGCTGAAATTATCCGACCATTGAAAGGTATTCCCCACTTGCGGCAACTGGCCTTCGAAGTTGTTGCCCAGCGCAAATCCGCCACTCACGGAAATAAATGGCAGCCCTTCTTTGGTGGGTCCCAGGCCAGGGTGAATGCCAAAGTTGGAGTTGGGAGCAATGAGGGCGCCGGTGCTGTCGATCAGCGGGGTATCGGTGGTGCCGGTAAAACAGATGGGCGCGGCTGCGCTTCCGCATGAATTCTGCACTAGACTGGTCACACTTGGCGTGTTGAACTTTCCTTGTCCTTCACGGAAGTAGGAGAAGCGCGCTTCGTTCACCGCCGTGGAACCTATCGTCCAGGTATGCGAAACGTTTACTTGTTGCGTGCGGGTCGCAAAATCTCCCGGAAAATTGCCGAGATTGCCGCCCGCCGCTTGAAACTTGGCAAAGGGATCAAGAGTATTGTCATCGTCAAAGTAGTAGTAGCCGGACAGTTTTTGCTTGCTGCTTAAATCGTGATCGATTTTGATGGTGAACTGGTTGCCATTGTCGGTTTCGTTCGGCGCTCTCTGGAACAACCCATCGGATGTGGGGTGCACATAGCTCAGCAGTGCTGTAGAAAGCGGATCAAAGCACTGCGTGGGAATCTGGTTGCCGGGGAACAGAATGCTGTAGTTGTTTGGCGTTGGTGTGGCGCCCGCCTGGATGTTGGCCAACTCGGTGTTCGCCGCCGGGCTGAGAGCTGTTCCGCAACGCGTTTGCAAAACATTGGCCACAGTGGGGGTCGTTAATGTACCTGCAAAGGGAGCCCCGTTTGAAAAATCCCCGGCCAGATTCGCTGAGGTCGGGAGTGGAACCGGATTCGACGAAATGCCCTGCTTGATGCGGCGCCCTTCATACGAACCAAAAATAAAGGTCTTATCCTTTTTAATCGGGCCACCTAAGGTGCCGCCAAACTGGTTTTGCTGGAAGTCAGGTTTAACTGGGTCGTAGAAACCCTTGGCGTTCAAAACTTTGTTCCTGAAAAACTCGAAGGCGCTGCCGTGCAGCTCATTGGTTCCGGATTTGGTAACCACGTTCACGACTGCGCCGGAATTGCGGCCATATTCGGCATCGAACGAATTGGTGATGACCCGAAACTCCGAGATGCTGTCCGGCGAGGGCTGAATGGCGGGCAAATTAGCGAACAGATCGTTGCCGTCGCCTCCGTTGACCGAATAGTTGTTGGAGCGCCCGCGGCCACCATTCACGGTGACCACGCCTGCTTTGTCGGAACCGTAAAATAAATCGTTCCCCAATTGGGATTGCACCCCAGGTTGCAGCTGGAGTAATTGATAAACGTCGCGTTGGTTCAACGGCAATTGTGTGGCGTCTCTTTCGTTCACAACCGTGCCGAGCTGCGTCGAGGTGGTATCCACGATGGGGCCGGAGCCGGTTACTTCGACGGTTTCCGTGGAACCGCCGACGGTCAGCGCGATGTCCAAGTTAGCAACCTGGTTCAAATCGATGGTTACGCCTTTGCGTTCATACCTCTTGAATCCCTGTTGCGTGACGCTCAAGTCATAGGTGCCGACGGGGATTTCCAGAAAAATGTATTCTCCGTTGGAGCCGCTCACGGTGCTGCGCGTGACGTTGGTGGCTTCGTCAATCAGCGCCAAGGTCGCGCCCGTTATCGCGGCCCCGCTGGTGTCGGTCACGGTTCCGCGAATTCGCCCACCAGTGCTTTGCGCTGACGCGTGCGGAGCGATACAAAACATTGTCAGTAAAAGCGAAAGCACTCCAAAACGGAAGGCTAAACGCCAACGCACACCGAGATCTGAGTCTTGGGACATAATCAACTCACCCCTGTTTTCTGGACGCGAAATTTCCATTCACTTGCGCGATTCTTCGAGGTTGCTGCGTTCCCCAAACCTTACTATAATCCTGCAAACTTAGAGAAGGTCGGCACCGGTGTCAAGCAGAAATAATTCATCTGGCAAATCGGTGGGACGCGCCGGCGCGCGTCCGCTGCGTATCAGCGAAGTGGCACGGCGCGTGGGAATTTCCTCTTCGGCGCTACGCGCGTGGGAAACCCTGGGCCTGATCGTTCCACGCCGCAGCGAAAGCCATTACCGAGAATATGACGAATCGGACGTGCGCATGCTGCGCCGGGCGATTTTTTTACGCCGCGAGCGCGGATTGAATCCTGCGGCGATTGTGCATGTGTTAAAGCGGCAGGGTGTGGTGATGGCTGCTCCGGATACGCCGCGCGTGCCGGGCCAACGCTTTCGACGTTTGCGCACGCGTCGTGGCCTGTCTCTGGCTCAGGTAGCGCGCGCGACGGGCGTCTCGGTGGGATTTCTTAGTGCGCTGGAGCGCGGGCAGATGCGTTCTTCGATCGCCACGTTACGGCGAATCGCGCGCTTTTACCGCACCAACATTCTTTCGTTCTTCGACGCTGCGGAAGAAAATCCTCGGCTGGTGCGCCCCGCGCAGCGCAAAATTCTGGAAACCACGCCGGGCGTGCGCATGGAGCTGCTAGCCTGGGGCCACACCGCCATGGAGCCGCATTTGTTTCGAGTGCGGCCGGGTGGCGGTAGCGGCGAATCTTACGCGCACGAAGGCGAAGAATTCTTGCATGTGCTTCGAGGCCATTTTGAAATCTGGCTGAAAAGCGGCGAACATTATCGTCTGAAGCCGGGCGACAGCCTGTACTTCGAGAGTTCCACACCGCATCGCTGGAAAAATCCGGGACGCAGTGAAACGTGGCTACTGTGGATTAATACGCCGCCAACATTTTAATTACAGAGGAGTGTTGTTGATGACTAATCGGCCCGTCCTCGGCTGTAATCCCGGCGCAGTGAGATGCATTGTTGCAGCCTTGCTGCTTCTCGCGCTGGGTTGCGCCGCTTGTAAGCCAAAGGAATCGACGCTCACGCTGCTGGTTTGGGAAGGCTACGCGGATCCGTCGTTCATCGGCGCGTTCGAGGAAAGCCATCACTGCAAGGTGGTCGCTTCCTACATGGGGACCAGCGACGAGTTGGTTGCCAAGTTGCGCGGCGGGAGCGCTTCCAACTACGACGTCATCTCGCCTTCGAGCGATGTCGCGGCTTCCCTCGTGCGCGCGGGACTAGCCGCGCCACTGGACCTTTCTAAAATTCCTGCATACTCGCAACTTTCCCCGAAGCTGCGCGAATCGAGCATCGTCAAGCTCAACAGCCAGGTTTACGGCGTGCCGTTTGTGTGGGGACCGAACCCGCTGCTGTACGATACGACGGCATTCGCGAGTCCGCCAGATTCATGGTCAATTTTGTGGGACGCAAAATATCGCGGCAAGGTCTCGGTGTGGGATGAACTTTCCACGATCTACATGGGCGCGCAGGTGCTCGGCTACGACAAACCCGATCGGAGCCAGCTCTACAATTTGAGCGACGCGCAACTTGAGGCAGTGAAGAAAAAACTCATCGAGCTCAAGCCCAATATTCGCAAAATGTGGGCTACCGGCGGGGAGTTGACAAATCTTTTTCAGAATCATGAAGTGGTGATCGCCATGGGTTGGCCGCTGATGACCAATGACCTTCGTAAATTAAATTTTCCTATTGGGGAAACTATTCCGCGGGAAAACACCACCGGGTGGATCGATCACCTGATGATTACCGCGGCCAGCTCCAATAAAGAGTTGGCGCAGGCTTTTCTTGCTTACATGGTGGAAGCGCAGACACAGAAAAAAGTCAGCGATGTTACTCACTACACGCCCGCGAATCCGGGCGCAGCGCAGTTTTTGACTGCTGACGAAAATAAAATTCTGCATCTCGACGATCCGGATTCGTACATGCAGCGGATTTATTTCTGGCAGGATGTGCCACGGCGCCCCAAATACAACGAAATCTGGAATGAGGTGAAGGCCGCACAGTGAGCCTGGGGGCCGCCATTCCGCCGCCATTGAAAGAGGAACGGGCGGCTCGGCCATTGCTGGAAGTTCGCGCGGTGGCCAAACGCTTCGACACACGGGAAGTATTAAAAAGAATTTCCTTGAATGTGGCAGCAGGCGAGTTCATCACTTTGCTGGGTGAAAGCGGCTCCGGTAAGACCACCATGCTGAGATTGATTGCCGGGTTTGAACAGCCGAGTTCCGGCGAGATTTGGATGAATGGAGCACGGCTTGATACTTTGCCACCTCACAAACGCCGTGTGAACACCGTGTTTCAGCAATACGCGCTGTTTCCGCATTTGAATGTGCGCGACAACGTGGCCTATGGCTTGCGTGTGACCAACGCGCCGTCCAACGAGATTGGCGCGCGCGTTTCTGACGCGTTGCGCATGGTGAAGATGGACAGCTTCGCCTCGGCGCGTCCGGCCACACTTAGCGGCGGACAGCAGCAGCGCGTGGCGCTGGCCCGCGCGCTGGTGAATCGACCGCTGCTGCTGCTGCTGGACGAGCCGCTTTCCGCGCTGGACGCCAATTTACGCAAAGAAATGCAAAGCGAACTGAAGTCGCTGCAACGCGAGGTGGGCATCACTTTTCTCTTTGTAACTCACGATCAAGATGAGGCCATGGCCCTTTCCGATCGCATCGCGTTGCTCCGCAACGGGGCTCTCGAGCAGATCGCTTCACCTCGTCAAATTTATTCGCATCCTGCTACGGCGTACACCGCCCAATTTATCGGGCAGACAAACCTACTGCGTGCTGAGATTCGCGGCGGCGGCGCAGCTTGTGGCGCGCTACGGTGGCCAACGTCCGCGCCGGATGGCGCCGCGGTGTTCTCGTTACGCCCCGAATCGATTCGACTCGCGGTGCCCGTAGCAGATTCCGCTGGAAGTTCTACTGCAAATTCGACTGCGGACGAAGTGCGCTTCTCCGCAATCGTCAAACAACAGCTGTACGGCGGCGCCAGCGAATTGCTGGAGATAGATTGCGGCGGCCAAACGTTGCGCGTGAAGATTCCCCCGCGGGGCCCATTATCCGGCAAACAGGATTTCAGTTTTTTCGCTCAAGATGCAGTGCCAGTTTCGGAATAAATTGGCGGAAGAACGTTTCGGGCATTTTCACACAACACGATTCGCTTTATAAAAATGTATTCGCGCGCTTACAAATCGTTCGTTTCCCTGCCCCCGCTGCTGTGGGTGGGATTGTTTCTACTGCTGCCGTATGCGCTAATGCTGGCGCACAGTTTCTGGGTGGTTCGCGATGGATTTGTCGTACATCAGTGGAGGCTGCAAAATTACCGCACACTAGTTACAAATCCTGTTTATCTGCAAGTGCTTCTGCGCAGCATGCGCATCGCCGCTTCGGTCACGTTGTGTTCGCTGCTGCTCGGGTATCCGCTGGCCTACTATCTTTCTTTCCACGCCGCACGGAGTAAAGAAATTCTTTATCAGCTGGTGGTTGTTCCGCTGTGGGTGAGTTATCTCGTTCGCGGCTATGCATGGAAAACAATTCTCGGCAGCGATGGAGTTTTAAACGGCCTCTTGCAATATCTGCATGTCACGAACGCACCGGTGGGCTTTCTTCTTTATAGCCCTTTCGCGGTAATTTTGATGTTGACTCACATTTACACACCGTTTGTTTTTCTACCGATCTATGCTGCGCTGGAACATATTCCTCGCCCGCTCGTTGAAGCTTCGCAAGACCTCGGCGCGAGTCCGTTCAACACATTTCTTCGCGTGATACTCCCGCTTTCGCTGCCGGGATTGCTGGCCGGAGCGACGTTTGCCTTCGTTCTTTCCCTGGGCGATTTCCTTGCGCCACTGCTTGTCGGCGGGGCTTCCGGCACCATGATCGCCAACATCGTGCAAAGCCTCTTCGGCGCGGCCTACGACTGGCCGCTGGGCGCGGCCATTTCGGTATGCATCCTATTGATCACAGTGACGCTCTTATTTTTAATGGAGCGCCTGGAGAAGCGCTGGTCTTTCCGATGAGTGCCACACCATCTACAGCAGCTAGGCGCTCCACCGCGGTGGCAGCGGGTCGAGCGCCACTGCTTGCAGCCTATTCGTGGCTGGTGTTCGCGTTCATCTATCTGCCGATCATCGTGCTTATCGTTTATTCCTTTAATCGCGACGGCGTTGGCGGCTTTCCGCCACGCCACCTCACGCTTGATTGGTATCGCCAACTTTTTGGCGACGGCGCAATCTGGACGTCGGTACTGAATAGCCTGATCGTTGCCGCTTGCAGTGTCGCGCTTTCGCTCACGCTGGGCTTGCTCGCCGCTCTTGCGCTCGATCGCGCCAACTTTCCGGGCAAAGCGCTTTTCCGCCGGTTGGTTTTGCTGCCGCTGATTTTGCCGGGGATCATTACTGGACTTTCGTTGTTGATGTTCGCGGTGTACGCGGGCGCGCACTTGAGCTTGCTCACCGTTTTTCTCGGTCATGGCACGGCGTTGATCTCTGTAGCCACTACTGAACTTTTTGCTGGGCTGCAAAAAATGGATCGCGCGCAGGAAGAAGCCTCGCTCGATCTGGGCGCGACGCCAATACAAACGTTCTGGCGGGTGACCTTGCCAAGCTTGAAACTCTCTCTTATTGCGGCAGGCTTGCTGATCTTCACGCTTTCCATGGATGAAATTGCGGTGACATTTTTCTTGATTGGCCGCGACAATACTCTACCGCTGGAAATCTGGGGCCGCCTGCGCCGCGGAATCACGCCGGAAATCAACGCCATCTCCACGCTAATTTTTGCTGCTTCGGTAATTTTGATCGTCATCTGGTTTCAGTTGCGCACCCGCGCGCAACGTAAAGCTTTTTGAATAGGGAGACTCATGTCGCACACACGCCGCAACTTCATCAAATACGTAGTCGCAGGATCGGTGGCTGCCGGCTGCCCAATTGATGCAAGCCTGCTGGCCGTTCCGGACGAGAAATCCTCCACGACGCCGCGGGTTGAAGGCGAACACTTCGAAATCTGCCACCAGGTGCGCGACGGACATCAATTCCAGCGCCCCGAAGCCACGCGCAAGGCTGACGTCGTGATTATCGGCGGCGGCGTCGCGGGGCTCTCCGCCGGGTATTTCCTGCGCGGCAAAGACTGGCTGCTGCTCGAAAAGGAAGATCATTTTGGCGGCAACGCTTACCAGGAAGAGTACGATGGCGCGGCGTTTGCCACCGGCTCGGCCTATGCCTTCAAAGGCGATCATGGAGACCAACTGGCCGCCGAGATGGGCCTGAAACTTTTGCCAGTAAATAATCCCGATCCAACTATCGTGAACAAAACTTTTGTTGCTGACACCTGGAACGCCGGGCTAGATCACTTGCCATATCCGCAGGAAGTGCGCGCCAGCTTTAAGAAATTTCGAGACTATATGATGAAGATCGACATCTTGAAACACGTGGATGAACTGGACGCGCAGCAGCTCACCGATTACACGTCGAAGTATGCGCCGGAAATTCAGCAGTGGTGGGATGGGTACGGCCCATCCAACTGGGGCGCCACCACTGAAGACACGTCCGCGTTTGTGGCTTTGGCTACGTTGCAAGGTCTGATCACTGGAGAAGACGCCAAGCGCGTGATTTTGCCCGGCGGGCTTGGATGCATCACGCACAAGCTGGTGGAGGTGCTGCAACCGAAATACAAGGAGCGCATGCTTGGCGAGTCCACGGTGTTGGCAGTTGTTCCGGCTGAGGATCACGTAAAGGTAACGTATTTCAATGACGGGCAGCTGGTTACCGTGGCGGCAAAAACAGTGATCATGTGTACGCAGAAACACATCGCCTCGCGGCTGGTGATGGGCATTCCTTACGAGCAGAAAACAGCGATGAAGCGCACGCGCTACGCGCCCTATCCCGTGGTGAACCTGATTTTTGATAAGCCGGTTTACAACCGCGGCTACGACACGTGGTGCCCGGGAAATTCCTTCACGGATTTTATTGTGGCGGACTGGACCATCCGCAACGCGCCCGGCTATCACCAGAAACACAACATACTTTCGTTTTACACGCCGCTACGCGAAACTCAGCGCTCCACTCTCCTGGAAGAAGACAATTGTAAAAAGCTGGCGGCGCAAGTGCTGACGGATTTCCAGAAAGTGTTGCCGGAGTTCAATGTTGATCCGGTCGAAGTACGCATTTACCGCCGCGGCCATCCGATGTTCATGGCTACGCCCGGGCAGTACAGCAAAAATCGGATCGCCGCCGCGCATGCCATGGATCGCATTTATTTCAGCGGCAATGATTCCGGTGGTCCGGAATCGCTGACCAGCGAAGCCATTCGTTTCTCGCAAGGCGGGGCTGAATGGGCGGAAATGATTCTCGCGGGTAAGCCGGGCGCCAAGGACTTCGCCGAGAAAGTGCTCAACGCGCGCGAGTTTTGAGTATCACTTTTCTAATTTCTGTACCGGACCTGCAGCGGAATATGTATCGTTCTGTTCGCATCTGGTGTATACATTTGCAACCAGGCGTCCATTCAAAATTCAAAATTGAGTCCATAAAACATACGGAGAAAAACTATGAAAAAATCACTGACGGTGGTGGCAGTGGGAGCCTTACTTATTGTCGCATCGCTGGCTGTGGCGCGGGCCCAGAAAGAATTAAGCAGGGATCACGCCACCTACGTGTCTGCGAGTAAGGCAACATTTAAACCCATGGAGAGGAGTGCAGGCACGGTATCCACCGCCATCCTTTACGGTGACCCGGACAATGGCCCTCATGCAACGCTCTCGAAATTCAAGCCGGGCTACGACGCCGGAACGCATTACCATACGAATGACACTCGCATCGTAGTCATCAAAGGCGCTTATCTTTATAAGGATGAGGATGGCGAAAAGCGCGTAGGTCCGGGAGATTTCCTGATGGTTCCCGGCGGACATAAACACTGGAGCGGTGGTGACAAAACAGAAGGTGCGCTGTTTTATGAGGACGGCCCCGGGAAATTCGATTTCGTTCCGGTGAAATAATCTAGGACTTAGTGATTGAGTCAGTTACCAGACCGCATCTTTCGCAGCCGAAGCGAAAGATGCGGTTCTTGTTTTTCTTCGTGTTGAATCATTCTCGCCCGCTTTGTGCGTGTGCAAATGCTGCAGAAAAATCAGATCGGTATTTCCGGTTACTGCAGCTGAATCTGGTATAAATTGCGGCGCGTGTTTCGGCGGGTGTAAGCGTAGACCGACGAACTCCTGGCCGATTCCACAAAATTCGGTATAGATATGGCCGCTTTCGGATCAGCAAAATCCTCGACTCGGGAGAGGCCGCCCGAGGGCACCTTCGGAAGTCCAGAGAGCTGAGTCAAGGGAAGTGCGTAGCTCTTTTCTGCCAGGAAACTTACAAACAGGAATTTTCCGGAAATATCCCAATCGACGCTGCAATAGCCTGGGCACACAAGGACCTGCTCGTTTCCGCCCACGCGGAATGCCTTGGTCGCAGCGGTATGCTCCTGGTCGGGGATGGGGACGGCAGCAGTGATCCAGCGGCCGTCTGGTGACACCGTAGAGAGGTCCAAGACGCGTTCAGGTATCAACTTAGTGCGCCCGCTGCCATCGGCTTTCATGCGGTAAATAAAATTGGAGCCGCCCTCGACCGCGCGAAAAACAAGATCGCCGTCCCGCAAAAAGTGAGGAGAGTCTTCGATTTGTGTCGAGGAGGAGATGCGCACCGGAGAGGATCGCCGGTTCGTCGGGGCAATCCATATGCCGGCGTGGCCAGGAGCGTCGTTGGCGGAAAAGGCAACTTGTTTTCCATCTTGAGAAACCGAATAGCTGTCCATGGCGTATCCAGGCAGGACGATGTCCATTTTCCCGCTACTGAGCTCTCTCATCCACAATTCAGAAAGGTGTGACTGTCCGTTGATCATCAAAAAATAAAGATTTTTTCCGTCCGCAGAAAAAGATGGCGCTCTCGCGTTTCCCTCGGAGGAAATCTGGTGATCACCATCGTTGTCGTGAATCCAGACAGTGCTGTCTTGCGATCCCACCGAGGTCAGCAGTGATTTACCGTCCGGCGCCATGGCCAATCCTTCTTGAGAGGTTGGACCGAAGGTGACCTGTTGAGGATCTCCGGAAGGAAAACGCTGGCGCCAGATATGCGACACGTCGGTGGTCACGGCCAGATAAATCCACTTTCCGTCCGCAGACCACGCACCTGCAAAACACGGACGATTTGGCGGGCCCACGACACGAACGTCACCGGCACCTTGAAACGGAACGATCCGGCAGGGCAAAATGGCCCCGCGGCTATCCATTTCGACCACCAGAAGCCATTTTCCGTCCGGCGACACATAGGAATGATGAGCCATGCTGCGGTCGCCAGTAGGCACATACACATCCCGGCGGTTTCCGCGACCTTCATCGGAGGTGACCACCGACATATGTAACCCCTCTTTAATTTCCGAATAGAGCAAGCGTTTGCCGCCTTCGATCCAGGTCAAAGAGGAAGCATTGGGAAGAAGCAAACGGGGCTCGCCGCCGAGTACAGACACCTCGAAGGTATTCCACGGATCGACTCGTGAGTAAGCAACCATTGAACCATCTGGGGAAAACGCTGGACTGAATTTGTGGGTCCCGTCGTGGGTGAGTTGCCGCGGCTGGCCATCCGGCAAAAACTTTACGTAAATTTCTCCTAAGCCAATGAATGATTCGTTTCCGCGAACGAAGGAAAGCATGCGGCCGTCCTGGGAAAGAGCGGGGTACACGGCAGAATCGGTGAAGAAGGTAAGCTGCTGCCACTCTGTGCCAACCGCAGGAGCGCTGTGAGAGGAGCGGTAGAGCAAGTACGTTCCGGCGGCAGCTAACACGAGAAGCGTTGGCACGATGTAGTAGCCGAGTCGTCGTGAGGACTTTGAGGTTATTTTTTCCGAAGGTGATCGCGATTCAACTTGTTCGCGTTCCGCTTGGTGGGCGGCCGATACCGGCAAGCGGCCTGAGCTGCTATCGCGTTTGACTCTTTGTAATTCGGCGTGAAGATCGGAGGCGTGCTGGAAACGTAGATTGCGATCCTTCTCCAGAGCGCGATTAATGATTTCTTCGAGTTTTGGCGATAGCTCGGGATTCAACCGGACCGGAGCGACCGGGTCTCGATTCAAAATGCCGTCGAAGATGATGCCGCTGGTGTCGCCGCGAAATGGCAGTGCGCCGGTGGCCATCTCGTAGAGCACCACGCCAAACGAGAAAAGGTCCGTGCGAGCGTCCAGCTCTTTACCGCGCACTTGTTCCGGAGACATATAAGAGACGGTGCCCAAGGCAGTCCCCGGGCTGGTTAGCATTTCTTCGGATGCGGCGGTTGGCAGAGCGGAAACGCCTTCGCCGGAAGTGGCCTGCTTGGCTAAACCAAAATCGAGGATTTTGGCGTGGCCCCGTTCGGTGACAAAAATATTTGCGGGCTTGATGTCGCGGTGCACGATTCCTTTGGCATGCGCGGCGTCCAGGGCTTCGGTAATTTCCAGGCTGAGCGAGAGCAAAACCTCCGACTCCATGGCGCGGTCTTTAATGCGGTGACGGAGCGTGGTGCCTTCCAGATATTCCATGGCGATAAACGCTCGCCCGTCTTCTTCGCCAATGTCGTAGATGGTGCAAATGTTGGGATGATTCAGCGCGGATGCAGCTTTTCCTTCGCGGCGGAAGCGACTCAGCGTCTGCGGGTCTCTCGCCACATTATCAGGCAGGAATTTCAACGCGACAAAGCGGTCCAGGCGCCTGTCCTGCGCCTTGTAAACCACGCCCATGCCTCCGCCCCCGAGCTTCTCGAGGATGCGGTAATGGGAAACGGTCTGTCCGATCAGCGAGGAGGAATCTGGCATTCGCCGCTCATATTAGGTTGTGACGGGAAACGAGTCAACGAACCAAGGATTCATGGCGTTCTGACTTTTGACTCTCATAAAATTACACGGTTACCGTTCCAAAAACCAATGCTTCCATGAGGCGTGATTTTTGTCATACTGCTGCGATCTGAGGGTTGCCATGAAGTTATTTGTTTTAAAAGTTGGCGCACTGTTGCTGCTTGCGGCTGCGTTTACGGCGGCCGTGATTCCGGCGCAGGAGAAACTGGAGCAGGCTGCACCGTTCGTGATCGTCAATGCGCAAGTGTCGGACGGTAGCGACGCGCCGCTGAAAAAAGTCAGCGTGCGCATCGCGGGTGATCGCGTAACGAAAATTGGAGTATTCAAGCCCATTAAGGGTGAACAAGTTATTGACGCGCAAGGGCTGGTTCTGGCGCCTGGATTCATTGATATTCATAACCATTCCGAGCAAGGGCTGGACAAGGATCCGCTGGCCGAGACGCAAATTTCACAGGGCATCACTACAGTGATTCTCGGTCCTGACGGTTTTTCGCCGTGGCCCATTGGGGCATGGATGGACACACGGCGAAAAGCGCCGGCGGCGCTGAACGTGGCGACACTTTTTGGGCAGGCCACAGTGCGGTCACAGGTAATGGGGAAGGATTTTCAACGCGAAGCGAGCGGCGAGGAAATCCAGAAAATCGTCACCCTAGCCGAGGACGCCATGAATGAGGGGGCACTGGGCGTGTCCACCGGTCTCAATTACGATGTGGCCAGCTATAGCTCCACCGCAGAAGTTGTGGCCGTGGCGGAAGTCGCGGCGAAACATGGTGGCTTTTACGAGACACACGTCCGTGATGAAGGCAACAAGAGCTTCTCCGCGCTGGAAGAAGAACTCGCCATCGGGCAGCGCGCACATTTGCCCATCGAACACTCGCACATCAAGTTGGATACCGTGGCGGTGTGGGGCAAGGCGACTGAGTTCATTAATGTGGTCGAAGCGGCGCGCAAACGGGGGCTGGATTTCCTGGCGGATTGTTATCCGTATGACGCGTGGAATGCCAACATCAAAGTGCTGATGCCCGACAAACAATATACAAATCCACAGAGCGTGGAAAAAGCGCTGACCGATACGGGCGGCGCGGACACGGTGACCATTACTGAATTTTCTCCGCACCCTGAATACGTGGGCCACAACATCGCGGAGCTGGCGAGTGCGCGTAAAATTTCGCCGGCGGAAATGTACATTCAGATTATCCGCGATGGCGACGCCGCCAACACCGAGGCCAGCATCATCGCCAAATCCATGATGGAGCGGGACATTCAGGTTTTTTATCAGCAACCCTGGGTGATGGTCGCGAGCGATGGCGGGATTGGTTCACAGCATCCGCGCGGCGCGGGAACGTTCCCGCGAGTCCTGGGCGTGTATGTTCGCGAAAAACATTGGATTACGTTGCCGGAAGCCATTCATAAAATGACGGGTTTACCCGCGCAGCGCCTGGGCTGGAAAGAGCGCGGCACACTGCGCGAAGGCGCGTTTGCTGACCTGGTGCTTTTTAATCCCGATACGGTGATCGATCACGCCACTTTCGCCAAGCCTGCTGAACTCTCGGCCGGAATTGAGAAAGTTTTTGTGAACGGCACGCTCGTTTGGGACGATGGCAAAGCCACCGGCGCGAAACCGGGGCGCGTCTTGCTCTCCGATGCAGCCATGAAGGGCGACGACCCCAAGCTGAAATCGGCGCCTGGCGGCATTTCACACTAAAGAGCTGCTACTTATTGACCTAATTCATCATCTACACAGAGACGCAGAAATCGCGTATTATCTTGGACCTGCCCTTAGGGGCAGGTAGCACCATCGAAACGCGCCCGGGGAAACGTCCATGAGTACCGCTACCACCACTGAAACCGCTTTGACAGATGGCTTAGGCGCCAAGTTACGCAAGACAGTCATCGGGGCAGGATTCGCCGTAGTTCTGCTGGTTCCTAAAGTGTTGAGCCTTCGACGAGATGAGCGCTCCTGGGTCATTTTTCGCATGGTGTTGGGCGTGTTTGGCGCCGCCCTGGTGATCTTGCCGATCGGTTTTTTTGGCAGCTATTTTTTGGCGGTTGCCGGGCTGGTAGCGTTTATCGTGGCCATTCTGCTGCCTCCTCCCAAAGCCACTTCTGGAATAGACGATAAGGCCCGGGAACTGGGGGCCTTGGGGGTGGTCGACGGCGGCACTTTTCAGTCGGGGAGTTTCGCGGTTCCAGTGCAGCTTTTTGTTGGGTCACAGAAGCTGTGGGCATTGGAAGCCGATTTTCACCCGCTCTTGGTGATTCCCGTGGCTGAACTGATTTCCGCGCGCGCCGAAGAGACGGATGGGGCATGGACTTTGCGGCTTCGCTGGGCGGATCGCGGCGCGCTCTTTTCGTATTCCGGGGTATTTGCCGAGAATCTTGCGCGCACAGCTGAGAACACAGTGCAAAGTGTCATGCATCCTTCGGTACCTGTTTTGCCGCGACGGCGGGCGGCCAGTGCCTGACAATTTTTCTCGGAAAATATCCACAGACCGCTCGAATTATGTCAAAATATCGTTATGGCTAGAGGATGGGAAAGCAAGGACGTAGAATCACAGGTCGAGCTTCTGGAAGCCAAGCAAGAGAAATCGACTTCGGCGGCCAAGACGGCCGAGCAGTTGAGACGCGATCAGGAACGCAAAGATTTACAGCTGTCCCGGATCAGAATCGTTAACGACCTGGAATCGGCCACCCACCCGCAACACCGCAAATCCCTCGAAGCCGCCCTGGCCCACCTGGATAAGAAAATCAGCGAAATCGTTTAGCCCTCCCGGGAAGTATTCCAACTCATCCGATGGATTCGTGCTGGTTAGGCCAACTGCTTTACGTCAACTTCAAAGACAACGTCCACGTTAACTTCAAAAATCAACATCAATAGAAAGACCCACCCTAAAAATCGAGGGTGGGGCACCCTCCGCTTGAAGTGGTTGTAACTGGTTGTGGGCTTTACGGCGGGGGAGAGTGCCCCAAGATTACTTGTTGGGTATGATATCACCATAATAAACTAATCTACGGGTTAATTTGGTGCGCTCAGGGCGCGGATCAATTTGTAGGTGAAGTTGACCCCGTCGTAAAAATCCTGGGCGCCGATGCGTTCATCCTTCCCGTGGGCGCGGTTGTCTCCCAGTTCAAAGAACATGCAAGCGATGCCAAAGGTAGGGATACCGGCGGTGCGCGTGAATTTGCCGTCGCTGGCTCCCGCGGACATGGTGGCTACCAGGGGCACGCCGGGGTAGGTGGAATTCAAGGTTTTCTCCATGGCCTTGACCACTTCGGGGAGCAGGGCGGAAGGAGGCACGGTGGCGGTGGGAACGGGTTTGCCATCGGGGCCAAGCTGCGGCACCAAGGTGACGCTTACTTTCGAATCGGCGGCCACGCGCTCGAGTGTTTTGCGCACGTCCTCGGGATCTTCGCCCGGGAAAATCCTGCAATTCACATTGGCTCTCGCGGTTTGGGGCAAAGCGTTGGGAGCATGTCCGCCGCTCAGCATAGTGGCGACGCAAGTGGTCCGCAGCAAGGTGTTGTAATAAGGCTCTCGCGAGAGACGGTCGGCGGCGGCTTGATCGGGCGGATCTTGAGCGACGGCTTTTAAGTCCGCGGCGGAATCCCCGGGAGAAATTTCGGCCGTGCGCACAAAATAATTTTGGGTGATTTCGTTGACGTTTACCGGGAAATCGTAATCGCGCAAACGGGTCAGCGCGCCGGCGAGGTGGTAAATCGCGTTATCACGCACCGGCTCGGAGCTGTGGCCACCCGGATTTATGGATTCGAATTGGAAGTCGGCATAGACTTTTTCGCTGCCCTGCATGGCCGCCAGTAAACGTTTGCCGTTCTGCTGTTCGAATTCTCCACCGTCCAGGTTGATGCAATATTCGGCGTCCACCCAGTTGCGATGTTCCTTGAGAAGCCATTCCATGCCATTGAAGTTGCCGCCTTCCTCGTCGGCGGTCAGGGCGAGAATTAAATCGCGATCAGGGACATAGCCTTCTTTTTTAAGACGAATAAAAGTGGTGAGCAGCAGGGTGTCGCCGGCTTTCATATCGTTGGTGCCCCGGCCATAGAAGAACCCATCTTTCTCGACGAACTGGAATGGATCGGTGGTCCAGTCTTCGCGACGAGCTTCCACGACGTCCAGGTGGCCTATAAATAAAACAGGCTTAAGCTTGCCGCTGCCGTGAAAGCGCACGACCACATTTTTCTTTTTCTCGTTCGGGCCGGCGACGATAACGTCTTTGTCGGCAAATCCGGCGTCACGCAGCCGGTTGGCCATGGCCTCTGCTGCAGTGGTCACGTTGCCCACGGAATCACTGGTATTGATCTCCACCAGTTGCTTGAAAATGTCGTGCGCCATTTGATTTACTGCTGGCGGAGTGGCTCCGCCATCCTGCGATGGAGAATTAGCGTACATGTCGATTATGCCGATGGTGATTATCGCGGCGCACACGAGAACTGAAGTCCTGCCCGTACATTTCAAGAAATTTATCATGGGAATGATTTTCTATTCTTTCGCGGTGGTGCGCCAGCTAAGTTTGCGGTTGGTATTATAGTTCCAAAAAGTAACCACAAAAATCGCGGATAAATTCGCGATGTAGCGGTTCATATGGAATACCTTGAAGCCGACATTCAGGATAATGAGATTCAAAATAATTCCGACGGAACACAGCAGGTTGAATTTTAGGAAACGGCGGGCGCGCTGACGAAAGCTGTTCTGGCGCCTGGAAAATTTGCCGAAGGTCCATAAATCATTCCAGATAAAATTATTTGCCAGCGCCACTTCGGCCGCAATAATTTTGCTTCCCGTCAGGCTCCAGTTCAGCGTGCGCGGATCGCTTAAAAGAAAGAGCATGGTGGTGTCGATCAACGTGCCGGTGGCGCCGACGATGCAAAAGCGTACGAAGGGCGAGGTCTTCAACAAGTGAATGCGCAGCCGGCTCAGGTGCTGGAGGTACTGCGCAAAAACCGCAGGCGAATGCTTGCTGGGGCGCTGTGGGGTTTCGCGGAAAACATAAGGAACTTCCGAGATTTTTTCCACGGTGCCGCGTGTCAACACTTCCATCAGGATTTTGTACCCCAATGGCTTCAACTCACGGCCTTCCAATGCGGAACGCCGCACCATAAAATAGCCGCTCAGAGGGTCGCTCACTTTTCCGGCGACCTCAGGCAGTACAACGAGTCCCAGCAATTGGGCACTGCGGGAAACGATGCGCCGCGGAAGAGTCCAGTCGCTTACACCACCGCCTTCGACGTTTCTGCTTGCGACGGCGAGGTCCGCGCCGCGTTTCATGGCGTGCCACAATTGGGTGATGGTTTCCGGGGGATGTTGCAGGTCGGCGTCCATGACGGCAAAAATCTCACCGCGAGCGGCCTGCCATCCCTGCAAAACCGCGGTGGACAAGTCACGCTCGTTTTGACGGCGAATCGTGCACACTTGCGGAAACTTTTGGGATAACTGCAGTGCTTTTTCCCAGGTGTGATCGGGGCTGTCGTCGTCCACAATAATAATTTCGTATTTCAGTGCAGCGACGCCGTCGAGGACGGAGATCAGTTGTTCGACGATTGCGTCGATGTGCGCGCTCTCGTTATAAGTGGGAAGAACCAGCGACAAATCCAAAGCATCCAGGCTTTCCTGCGGAGCAATTGTAAGAGATTCGGGCGTCGCGACTTCCAGGTGAACCATCTGCAGTTCGTTCTCCCGCGCTTTGGGTTGAACCAATTTGGAGCTGATCAATTGTACTGAGTGTAGTGCGGAACCGTGAAGCTATAAAGAGATGATGCGCAGAGTGGTGTGGCGAGTTATGATGCCGGGCTTTATGAATTGCGGGGCAAACGGGGCGGCGGCGGAGAGCATTCGCTGGAATAGAAGAACGATTCGAGTTTTCACACGTCAAATCAGTAACGGAGGAATTACCAGGATGATTGCCAAGCAACCGGGGGGGTGTGGGTTTGCGACGTGGCTGGGAATTGCGGCGCTGGCCACAGCAGCGCTGGTTGTTGGACTTTTTGCGCCAGGCGCTGGGGCCGAAGTTTCGCGGATGCGCGTTGCGGAAGGCTATAAGCAGATAGCCGTTGAGGACGTAAAGGATCAAGAGCAAGACAAAGATAAGAAGGATGAGCAAAAACCCGACAAGAAGGATGACAAGAAAGACGAGAAGAAGGGTTTGCCGCTGAAGCCGGACCACAAAATCACGTTTACGACGGATGAGGGAACGTGGTTATCACTGGATGTTTCACCGGATGGAAAGATCATTGTGTTCGAGTTGATGGGCGACCTCTACACTTTGCCGATTGAGGGCGGGCAGGCGAAGCTGATTTCTGGAGGCATGGCTTTCGACAGCCAACCGAGATTTTCTCCGGATGGGCAGTGGATCACATTTATTTCCGATCGCGAAGGAAGCGAAAACATCTGGATTATCCATCCGGACGGCAGTGGTGTTAAGCAGGTTTCGAAAAATACCGCCGACGACTTCACGTCACCCGCATGGACGCCCGATGGGAAATACATTGTGGCGTCGAAAATGCCATTTGGTATCGGGGCGAACGAGCTGTGGATGTTTCACGTGGATGGCGGGACTGGCGTGCAAATCACCAAGTCCAAGCCGACGCCTACGACGCCGCGGAAGGAAAGGCATAACGCCGTGGGAGTGGTGGCTTCGCCAGACGGAAAATATTTGTATTACGCGGTGCGACAGGGGCCCTTCAGTTATAACGCACAGCTGCCGCTGTGGAAGATCGTGCGGCGGGACCGGAAGACCGGCGATGAAGACGAAATTATCTCGCAACCGGAAAGCGCGTTTCGGCCGACATTGTCGCCGGATGGAAAGCAGTTGGTATACGTGACGCGCTATGAAACGGAAACCGGTTTGCGGCTGCGCAATCTGGACACGGGCGAAGATCACTGGGTGAAATATCCAGTGACACGCGACGATCAGGAAGCCCGATTTACGCGCGACGTGTTTCCGGGATTCGCGTTTCTGCCGGGGGGAAAAGAGATTGTTTACAACCAGGATGGGAAAATCAGGCGACTCGATTTGGCGAGCGGGAACGAAAAAATAATTCCCTTCACAGCGCAGGTTTCGCAGGACATCGGTCCGAAGCTGGATTTTCCGCAGCGCGTGGAGCAAGGTCCGGTCAAAGTGCGTTTGATCATGGACCCGGTAGAATCGCCGGACAGCAAGAGGCTGGCGTTTTCCGCGATGACGCGCTTGTACACCATGGCTTTACCGCATGGACAACCGCAGCGTTTGACTGGCGGGAATGGGCACGAGTTTCAGCCAGCGTGGTCGCCCGATGGAAAATTCATAGCTTATGTGACTTGGTCGAGTGAAGGCGGGCAGCTATGGAAGGTGCCTTCGGGAGGAGGCACGCCGGTGCAATTGTCAAAATCTCTGGCGGTGTACAGCAACCCGGCGTGGTCGCCAGATGGATCGAAAATTGTGGCGCTGCGGGGGAACGCCTATGACCGGGAGAACAGCGAATTTGACGGCGGGCAAACCGGTAACGCCGATCTCGTGTGGATTCCTTCGGAAGGCGGCGAAGCGAATTTAATTTTGCCGGCGCGCGGAGCGGGCGGACCGCATTTTACTCACGAGAAGGATCGCATTTACGTCTACACGCCGCAGGGCTTGGTGTCGCTGCGTTATGACGGGACGGATCGGCGCACGCACCTGCAGGTGAAGGGACAGGGACTGTATTTTTTTGAAGAGCCGATTCCGGCTGACGATGTGCGGGCCAGTCCCGATGGACAATGGGTGCTGGCGCACGTGATGAATCAGCTTTACCTGATCGCTATGCCCGTGGTGGGAGGCGAAGCGCCGACGGTGAACGTGAGTACCGCGGCGGTGCCGGCTAAGCGTTTGACGGATATTGGCGCGGATTATTTCGCGTGGGCGGATGACGGGAAAACCATTACGTGGGCGGTGGGATCGAGTTTGTTTCGCGAGTCGCTGAGCGCGATTTCCTTCGAGCCGTCAAAGGATGAAAAGAAGGACGAAGACAAAAAGGACGCCGACAAGAAAGACGGGGATAAGAAAGACGACGCCAAAGACGCAAAGGATACCGATAAGAAAGATGCCGATGCGCAGCGAGCCGACGAGTCGAAAAAGGACGAGAAAAAGGACGAGAAAAAGGACGCAAAGAAAGACGAGAAGAAGGAACCCAAGAAGTTAAAGGAGGAAGAGAAGGACGTCGAAGAAATCGCGGTGACGCTGGAGGTGCCAAGAAAAACGCCGAAGGGCAGCATCGTGCTGCGCGGAGCGACAGTGGTGACCATGAAGGGCGACGAAGTTTTGAAGAATGCCGACATCGTAATCGAGGACAATCGCATCAAGAGTGTGGGGGCGCGAGGCAGCGCTCCGGCCGGAGCGAAGGTTTTTGACGTCCGTGGCAAGACCATCGCGCCTGGATTCATCGATACGCATGCGCACTGGACGGAAATTCGACGCGGGATTCTGGACACGCAGAACTGGGCTTTCCTTGCGAACCTGGCGTATGGCGTAACTACCGGGCTGGACGTGCAGACGGGCACCAACGATATGTTTGCCTATCAGGATTTGACGGACAGTGGGGACATAATCGGACTGCGCGCTTTTTCTACCGGGCCGGGAGTTTTTTCCGATAACAATTTTCAGTCCATGGAAGAAGTGAAGGGGGTGCTGACGAAATATAGAAAATATTACGGCACGCACAACATTAAAAGCTACATCGTGGGCAATCGACGGCAGCGGCAGTACATGGTGCAGGCCGCGAAAGAACTAGAGATGCTGCCGACTACCGAAGGCGCAATCGATCTGAAGCTGGACCTGACGCACGTGATCGACGGTTTCCACGGTAATGAGCACACTTTGCCGATCACCCCGCTCTACAAGGACGTGATTCAGATGTTCGCGCAGTCGGGGATCTCGGAGACGCCCACGCTGATCGTGAATTATGGCGGCCCGTTTGGCGAGGCTTATTGGTACGAAAACACGGAAGTACACGATAACGCCAAGTTGAACCATTTCACGCCGCACAGAATTATTGACGAGAAAACCAAGCGGCGGCCCGAATGGTTCCGTAAAGATGAATACGCGTTTCCGAAATTAGCGGCGCAAGTGGCCAAGCTGCAGCGCGCCGGCACTCTGGTAGGCGTGGGAAGTCATGGACAACTGCAAGGTCTGGGCTACCACTGGGAGATGTGGATGCTGGCCAGCGGCGGAATGACGCCGCTGGAGGTTTTGCGCTGCGCGACTTCTAATGGGGCGAAAATTGTGGGGCGGCCGCAGGATCTGGGTTCGATCGAGCCGGGGAAATTGGCGGACCTGGTGATTTTTGATAAGAATCCGCTGGATGACATCCACAACACCAATACGATTCGCTGGGTAATGAAAAATGGTGAATTATTTGAAGGCGACACGCTGGACCAGGTGTGGCCAGAGAAGAAAAAACTGGAGCCGCTGTGGTTCTGGAATAATTACGACGTGCCTAAGGCGGGCGAGCCGCTGAGTTACGGGCCGACGGTGCAGCCGTAGTTCTCATTGTAAAAAAGGCCGGCTGGAGCTAGTCGAACAGTGAAGACTGCTGCTTTGGGGGCGGCGCAGGAGCCGGCCGTGAGGTTGATGGAAGCGGTTCAGGCAATGGCGGGAACCCTATTTTGCGCCACAGATCGCGAAATTGCCTGACGGTTGCGGGTCCATGGCCCGCGTAATGATTATTTGCGTAGCCGTAGATGAGGATGCCGCGTCTTTTAATCTGGTAGCAAAAATCCACCCAGCTGCTTAACTCCGCGGTGCGGTCCACGATAGTCTTGTCCCACGTGAGTGTTTGCAGTTCGATACCTTTACGGTCGCCGAGCCAACGAATGTACGTCCAATCCGCGGTAATGGGATCAAATTTTTGTATTAGCTGTTCAGGGCGAGGCATATGCGGCAAATCCGGCAGACCTAGCGCGATTTGATGTTGCCTGAACAGGTCGGCAAATTCCGCGTCGAGCCATTCCGGATTGCGAATCTCAACTGCGTACTTCCGCCCCACCGGCAATTTTTTAAGGAATGGGATGAGGCGGTCGGTGAAGGCGGGGCGGTCGGCGAAGACGCCGGGGCTGAACTGCGGAAACTGGAACAGGATTGGTCCCAGCTTGGAGCCAAGTATTTCCATGGTGGTGAGAAATTCTTTCAGCTCCGCGTCGCAGTTCACGAGAATTTTGTCGTGAGTGATGGAACGAGGAGTCTTGATGGAGAAAATAAAATTGTCCGGAGTCTTGGCGGCCCAGTTTTCTACAGTTCGAGGCGACGGGCAGCCGTAGAGAGTGGAGTTCACCTCCACAGTGTCAAAATGCTGCGCGTAGTACGAGAGATAATCCTTGGATTTTATTTCCGGCGGATAGAAAGAGCCCGGCCATCCCGCCGCAGTAAACGCAGAGGTGCCCAGATAAATTTTGGGCTCAGAATTTGATGAATTGTTAGAGTCCTTCACAATCAAGCCGGCCATTGAAAGCACAAGTTATAGCCATCGGGATCGGTGACATCTAACTGCTTTATGCCATATGTTCGAATGACTGGTTCCTCTACATCAAGCCCCATGATACGCAAATGAACGTAAGCCTGTTCAACATCCGGGCAGCCAAAGTACAGGCTGGTGTCGCCATGGGCTGCCGCGCGATTTGGATCGAGCGCAGGTGGGCGCTGGTCACTTAAATACCTGCAGAAGTGGAGTAAGGCCGCGGATATTGAGGGTCATGCAACGCCTCCAGCCCGAGCGTGTAGACCGTAATTCTACTTAATCCGATACGCCGGGGGCGCTCTCTTAATGGTCTTTAGAAAATATCTAAAAACTCTCTAGGATTTGGCTTCGGTTTTTGCAGCCTGCGTGGCGCGGTACCAATCGAAGGTGCGATGCAGGCCTTCTTCCAGAAGGACGGTGGGTTCATAGCCGAGAGCGGCGCGGGCGTGGGTAATGTCTGCCTGGGAGTCACGAATGTCGCCATCGCGTGCCGGATCATAGCGCGCGTTGAGTGGCTTGCCCGAGATGGCGCCCAAGGCCGCGACCACCTCATTCAAGTTAACGCGCATTCCAGTACCGATGTTGAAGACTCCACCTGAAGCGCGGGGAGCTTCACAAGCCAGCAAATTGGCTTGCACGGCGTTGGCGACGTAGGTGAAATCGCGCGATTGCGTGCCATCGCCGAAAATAACGGGCTCGGTTTCTTCCAGGAAGGCAGTGCAGAATTTTGCCAAGACTCCTGAATAGGGCGAACTGGGGTCTTGGCGTGGACCAAAAATATTGAAGTATCGCAGGCACACGTTTTCGAGGCCGTAGCACCGACCAAAAGTCTGGGCGTAAAGCTCGCCGACGTATTTCGACACGCCGTACGGAGAAATAGGCTGGGGCTGCATGTTTTCCGTTTTTGGGAGCGTGGGAGTTTCGCCGTAAGCGGAAGAAGAAGCGGCGAAGACCACCCGCTTCACCTTGGCGTCGCGCGCGGCAACGAGAACGTTCAAAGTGCCATCGATATTGATGCGATTGGTTTCGATAGGGTCCTTCATGGAGAAAGGCACGGAGGTACGCGCGGCCAGATGGATTACGTAATCGGCTTCAAAAATGGCGCGGCGGATGATCTCGATGTCGGTGATGGTGCCCTTGATGAAGGTGATTTTGTTGCGGACTTCGGCAAGATTTTCTTCTTTGCCGCCGGAAAGGTCATCGAGGACCACGACACTATGGCCGCGGCGCACCAGTTCGTCGACGGTATTTGAACCTATGAAACCGGCGCCGCCGGTTACAAGGTAGCGCATAACAAAATCCTCCCCGGAAGGATATCGCGGCCTCAAGCGGCGATAGAAAAACCATAAGCCCTGGCAAAGACGCGCGGTGCGCGTTTTGATACGCTGAAAGTATCCGGCAAGGCAAGAAGCCTGGAGTGCCGCGAGCGAGATAATTGTACGACGGAAATTTGGAGTGCAAGGTACTGTTTGCGGAGGGCGTCACGCATAGGATATGAGCAATAAAACGACACTGGCGTGGATAGGCATCGCGTTCCTGGCTGGCGGCGCGGCGGCGTGGCAGATGCATGCCCGGAGAGACGTTTCGCGGGCGTCCGCGGCTGCGGCAGCGACGGCGCCGCAACCGGCGGCGATGCCGGAAGCACCTAAAGACCGCGCGGCCCCGGAATCGACCGAGAATACGCGGCCTTCACCTGATGGTGTAAGGCAACCCGTGGATAAGAAAAAAACAGCCGTGGTTGCTGAGGCTGCTTCGCCTCTACGCACGGGCGAGACCTGGCAATATTCCGCGAATGTGTCGAAGTTGAGTAACGTGGCGAACCTTCTTTTGAAGGTTGCGGAGAAGCGCAATTTCCTGGGCAAAAACGCGTGGCACCTGCAGGCTTTTGCGCACACGGAGAATCCCCTGCGCATGATGTTTGCGCTGGACGATCAATTTGATTCCTACAGCGACGTGGGCACGCTGGTAAGCATGCAATATGAGATGCACCTGAATGAAAAGGGGCAGACGGTGGACTCCGTGCAGCGCATGTCACCATCGGTAAAGGAGCCGGCGCCTGCGAATGTCACAGCGGCGCGAGTATTGCCCGGGACGCGCGATCCGCTGGGAATGATGCAGTATCTCCGCACCGTGGATTGGACGAAAACGCCGGAAGTTCGCAGCCCGGTTTACGATGGCCACAAACTGTACGATGTGCATGCCCGGCTGGAGGCGCGCGGAGAGCCCGTAACGGTGCCGGCGGGGAATTTCAACACTTTGAAGATCGAGCTGCGGGTTTTGGATAACGGCGCGGAAATGAAAGACGCGCATTTTCTTTTGTATTTGAGCAATACAGACGCGCGGCTGCCGGTGCTGCTTGAGGCAGAGATGCCTTTTGCGACGGCGCGAGTGGAGCTAGTGAAGGCGGAGTAGAGAAACTCTTACGCCGTCCTTGGAAAGTAGCATTCAGGATTTAGCTGGATTGTTTGATCCAGTGCTCGGGTTTCGTTCAGCACGCGATCAACAGAGCACAATCTTGTCGCGATGGCGCATGACGCGACGTGTGGCATTGCGGGTATCAACCACCAGTTTGGCACCGTCCACGATGCCGTTGTAGTCATAGCTGGTGTGATCGGTGGCGATGACTACGCCGTCGTAGGATCCGAGCGTCTGGGGCGTTATGGGCACGGACTTCATTTCTTCGTAATTGTAATGGCGCATTTTGTGCAGCTGCGGGAAGTACGGATCGTTATAGTCGAAATTCGCTCCACGTTGCTTGAGCAATTCCATAATTTTTAACGTGGGTGATTCACGTAGATCGTCGACATCTTTTTTGTACGCCACACCGAGGATCAGCAGTTTGGAGCCTTTGAGACTTTTCTCTTGATTATTGAGCGCCGCGGCGATGGCGTCGACGATGTGGTAAGGCATGGCGGTATTCACTTCTCCAGCCAGTTCAATGAAACGCGTTGAGAAATCGAATTCTCGCGCTTTCCACGAAAGATAATAAGGATCGACAGGGATGCAATGGCCGCCGAGGCCGGGACCCGGATAGAAGGGCATGTATCCGAAGGGCTTGGTGGCCGCCGCGTCGATGACTTCCCAGATATCGATATTCATGCGCAGGCTGAGCATTTTCAGCTCGTTCACCAGGGCGATGTTCACGCAACGAAAAATATTCTCGAGTAGCTTGGCCATTTCCGCGGCGCGCGTGGAGCTGACAGGAACGACTTTAGCGACCACTTGGGCATAAAGCGCGAGTGCGGCGCGGGTACTCGGAGGGTTGATACCGCCAACAACTTTAGGGATTTGCGCCAGACCATACTGCTTGTTGCCGGGATCTTCGCGCTCGGGAGAAAAAGCGAGGAAAAAATCGCAAGGGATGTTTTCGTTCTGCGGGCCGACGGCGATTTTGCAGCTAAAGCCGTTTTTTTCCAGGATGGGAAGAACGAGTTCCTCAGTGGTGCCGGGGTAGGTAGTCGATTCCAGGACGACAAGCTGCCCCTTCTGCAAATTGGGCTGGATGGAGAGGGCGGTCTGCTCGACGTAGCTCAAATCCGGTTCACGGCGTTCATCGAGAGGAGTTGGCACGCAGATGATAATGGCATCGCATTCTTTCAGTTTCTCGAAATCGGTGGTGGCGCCGAAATGTTTGCTATTCACAAATTGTTGAATCTTGGTTTGCTGGATGTGCTCGATGTAAGATTTGCCGACATTGAGCATTGAAACTTTCTTGGGGTCGGTATCGAAACCTGTAACTTTGTGGCCCGCTTCGGCAAAACGTAACGCCAGCGGCAATCCCACATAGCCGCAGCCAATAATCCCTACTTTAAGCTGGGCGCCTTTAAAGAATTCGGGTTTCCGGTCGGTGGGCATGAGTTCGTCGTCTTCCTCGTTTGATGTTTAAAATTTTCTCTTAATCCGCTGTGCGGCGGTTTATTGAGGTTACAAAGGCCACAAGCTCGGCGGCACTTGCACATCAAATATAACAGTTTCGGAGAGGACAAAACCAAGCTGACTGCAGAAGTGTTTACAGCTTGTTTACCGGGATATACGTGGGCATTGGTACCGGCGGCAGGATGAGCGAAGATTAAAATGGAGAGCGGAGACCATCGGTACCCTCCACTATGATTGATTTGCATTGCCACATTTTGCCGGGATTGGACGACGGCCCAAAAACAATGGAGGAATCAGTGGAAATGGCCAACGCGGCCATTGCCGACGGGACCACCCACCTGGTGGCAACCCCCCATTCAAATAGCACGCACTTTTTCGATTACCCAAAAATTCGCGCGTTGTGCAAAGAGCTGCAGACCGAAGTCGGCGACCGGTTGAAACTGGCAACGGGATGCGATTTTCACATGAACCCCGAGAATATGGCGGCGTTGAAACAGCAGGCTCCGCGCTTCTGCGTGAATCAGAAGAACTATTTGCTGGTGGAATTTAATGAAATCGCTATTCCGCCGGCGATGGACCAGACCTTGCATGAGATGCAGCTGGCTGGAATACGTCCGATTGTGACGCATCCGGAGCGCAATCGATTATTGCGTTTGCGGCCGGAACGGCTGATTACCTGGATACGGCACGGCTGTTACGGACAAGTGACCGGGGGCGCACTAATGGGGCGGTTTGGCCCGGCGGCGCAGAAAGATGCGATGCGCTGGATTGAGGCGGGCCTGATTCATTTTGTATGCAGCGACGCGCACAATACCACCTCAAGGCCTGTCCAATTGCGGCCGGCGTTTGAGGCGGTCGCGAAAGCCTTGGGGGAAGATAAGGCGCGCGCATTATTTGTAGATAATCCGAAGGCTGCATTCGAAGGGCGCGACTTGCCTCATGTGCCGGAGTTGCAAGATGAGCGAGTACAGTCACCGCGAAAACGATTTTTATTTTTTTAGCCGCGGCGCGCTCAAGCGTTGTGGGCCCAGTAATTAAGAATGACGAAGCGGCAGACCAGCCCAGGCGTTCAACAACCCCAGAATTTCCCTGACCACATCTAAGGCGTCGGTGGTGTTGCGCCACCAATAGCGCGCGTCGAAGGGATCCTGTGACGATGCGCGCACGATAATGCGGCCCTCGCCGTGGGTCAGCCCACGCCATAGCGTGTGCACCCGGCGCGTGTGCGGCTTGCTGGTAACGATGATGACGGTGTGCAGAGGCGCGCTGTTCAATGCGAATTTTATGGCGATGATTTCGTCGGCTGTGTTAAGAATGGGCGGCTCGAGTACGTGAATGGCTGCGGGCGCCACCCCTTCGTGAATGAGAATTTCGCGGTTGTAATCTTCTTCTCCGAGATATTTCAATCCCATATCTTGAAGCGATTTGCCCGGTTCGATGGAATGCGTAAGCCAGACTTCCGGGGCGTAGCCGGCGCGATAAAGTTTGGCGGCTTCCAGGGCGCGCAGAGGCATTCGGCCGCTGAGGACAGCGATGGCCTGAGCGTGGTCTAGATTATCTTCGACAATGAGCCAGCGGCCCACGTAAAAGAAACAGAAAACAAAGGCGATCAAGAGCAGAAGGCCAAGGCCGCGGGAACGACGCGTGTAGTAGCGGCGCGGCGGTGCATTCGCTGGCGCAAAATTATTACGAAAAACCATGCGGTGGACGCATCGTATCTTGCGATGGCGAGGTGGTCAATCGAAGGACTGCAGGCTACACTGGCGAGCTGACATTTTTGGAGGAAGAATGCGGGCGGTAGTCACGGGTGGAGCGGGATTTCTGGGATCGCATTTGTGTGACCGGTTGCTTGACGAGGGTTGGGACGTGCTGGCGGTGGATAATTTCATTACCGGGTCGGCAGAAAATGTCCGGCATCTGGCCAAGAACGCAAAATTCAAATTGAAAAATGAAGATGTGAGCAACAACGACGCCCTGCAGGTGGATGGCGAAGTTGGTTATGTGCTGCATTTCGCTTCGCCCGCGAGCCCGCCCGATTATTTGAAGCATCCGATCGCCACGATGACGGTGGGATCGATTGGGACGCAGAATGCGCTGGAGTTGGCGTTGCGTAAAAATGCAAAGTTTTTCATGGCTTCGACCAGCGAATGCTATGGCGATCCGGAAATGTCGCCGCAAAAAGAAGAGTACTGGGGGCACGTCAATTCCGTGGGGCCGCGGGCCGTCTACGACGAAGCCAAGCGATTCTCTGAAGCGATGACCATGGCGTATCACCGGCATCACGGAGTGGATACGCGAATTGTGCGGATTTTTAATACCTATGGACCGCGGATGCGGCTGAACGACGGGCGGGCTCTGCCGAATTTTGTGTATCAGGCGCTCAGCGGACAAGCGCTAACGATTTACGGCGACGGAAAGCAGACACGCAGTTTTTGCTACGTGGACGATTTAATCGATGGAATTTATAAATTGATGCTGTCGGACGAACACCTGCCGGTAAATATCGGGAATCCGCAGGAGATCACCATCCTGGAATTCGCGAAACGCATCCGCAAACATTTCGGTAATGTGCCGAAGATTATATTTGAGCCGCTTCCGCAAGATGATCCCAAGCGGCGCTGCCCGGACATCAGCAAAGCGAAGCGCATCCTGAAATGGGAACCGCAAATAAATCTGGAAGACGGATTGAAACGCACCCTCGCGTATTTCAAACAGGAGTTCTCACGGCAGCAAAGCGCGTGATTCTGGATTAATAGCCGGAGGCGGTGCGTCCGTTGCTCTGAGGTTCCCTGCCAAAAGAATAATATTCGAACCCCAGTTCGCGCATGACCGCAGGCGAATAGAGATTTCGTCCGTCAATAACCAGCTTGCGAGACATCAGCTTTCCGGCGCGCACCCAATCAAGGGTGCGAAAAATATCCCATTCGGTGCAGACCAGCGCAGCGTCCGCGTCGCGCAGTGCTTCGTAAGGATCTTCGTGATATTGCAGTTGTGGAAATGAATGTCTTGCCCGGTCCATGGCTTCAGGATCGCAGGCTCGAACATGCGCGCCGTCTTCAAGCAGCCGTTTTACAACTTCCAACGCGGGTGCGAACCGGATGTCATCCGTGTTGGCCTTAAATGCCAAGCCCAGCACCGCGATGCGCTTGCCTTTCAGAATCCATAACGCCCTGCGCACCTTATCAAGGTAACGGTCGATACGCTGCTTATTGACCTTTTCGGCGGCTTTCAATATTTCGAAGTCCACGCCGACAGAAGCGGAAAGATGAATGAAGGCTTGCACGTCTTTGGGAAAACAAAAACCGCCAAAGCCGAGTCCGGCTTTGAGGAATTGGCTGCCGATACGAGGATCAAGACCCATGGCGTGGGTCACTTCGTCGACGTTGGCGCCAATTTTTTCGCACAGGTCAGCGATTACGTTGGCGAAACTTATTTTCAGCGCCAGAAACGAGTTGGAAGCGTGTTTTATGAGCTCGGCGCTATTGATGGTGGTGACCAAAAAAGGAGCTTTGTGTTCGGTGGGGCATTTGCCCTGATGCACCGGGCAATGAAAACGATGTTCCAGGATTGGTTCGTAAATCTCGCGCAACTGCGCGGCGGAAAGATCGTCTTCCACGCCGACCACGATCCGGTCGGGATGTAAAAAGTCGGCTACCGCAGTGCCTTCGCGCAGGAATTCAGGATTGGAGGCCACCCGAAATTTGACGTTCCCGGTGCGCGAATATGCGCCCAACGCGCGTTGCACTTCGAATCCGGTGCGCGCCGGCACGGTGCTCTTCTCGATCACCAGCTTTGAGGATTGGGCTTCTTCGGCAATTTGTCGCGCGACGTGGTCGATAGCGGAAAGGTCCGCTTCGCCATTTTCTCTGGGCGGCGTGCCAACACAAATAAAAATCGCGTCTCCTGCGCGAATGGCTTCTCCTGTGTCACAGGTATAAGAAATGCGGCCCGCTTTGCGCGCGGATGCCAGGATGGTATCGAGATGCTCTTCGTAAATGGGAACAACGCCGGCATTCAGTTTGGCGATGCGCTCGGAATCGATGTCCGCGCAAATTACCTCGTGTCCCGCTTCCGCGAGGCACGCAGCAGTCACCAGTCCCACATAACCACACCCGATTACACAGATATGCAAGGCGAGACTCCCTTTAAGCAAAGTGAAAAGCGCGGGGACACTGCGCTAAACAGACTGGGCTATCATCATCCCAGAATGGCGCGCAGAATGGCAGGGTCCGAGCCGTTAAAACCCCGTGAGCGAAGCACCGATACAGAGGCAGCCATTTCACCTTTCGCGACAAACTTTCGATTACGAATTTCGCTTACCCATCAGCAGTCCGCGCAGCCCGAGAAGTACGAGTTGCGGCTGGCGGCGAAGCACGTTCCATAGCAGGCGAGTGGATTCGTCACGGTTGATCTCGCCTAGCGATGCCCTGGTGGTTGCGTCCAACAGGTTGACGAGCTGGGAATAATCTTTCTGCTGAAAATGGTGCAGCGTGCGGCGGATGAGCCAATGAGTGCTTAGCTCACGCCGAAGCGCGCGCAATTCACCGCTGGCGCCACTGTGCAGAATGGATTGCGCCACACCCAGCGCGCCGCGAAAACCGGTTACGATGCCGCCCACGGTGGAAACTTTCACTTGTGCCGCGGCGTCGCCCACCAAGTAAACGTCGCCATTGCCCACACGTTTACGAACAGGCACCCATTTGCGATAAACGGGAATACGCGCGCCCTGCCACTCGAGCGGCTCGAGATGTTTTTTTTCAAGGAAGCGTTCGAAGCGCCGCTTGGTGTCGCTCCCCTGTTCGCCTATCACGCCCAGAGCTCCTCGTTCGGAAGATTCCGGGACCAGCCAATAAAAATAGGGCGTATCGTCGGGTACAAACCAC
>Ga0073928_10002229_pt1 | contig 34176 bp, 33 predicted proteins | sample PaiPotPPA55metaG_FD_76969 | JGI IMG/M metagenome (GOLD analysis project Ga0073928, IMG submission 76969) | Iron sulfur acid spring bacterial and archeal communities from Banff, Canada, to study Microbial Dark Matter (Phase II) - Paint Pots PPA... ...
CAGCAGAACGCCATCCGTCTCGCGGTGGAGGGTGAGCGCTCGCGCATCGCGCGTGAACTGCACGACGTGGTCACCCACAACGTCAGCGTCATGGTCGTCATGGCGGGCGCGGCACGCAAGGTCCTGGAGAAGAGCCCCGAGCAGGCGACTCAGGCGCTGCTCGAGGTCGAAGCCGCCGGCCGGGCCGCGATGTCTGAGCTGCGGCAGGTGATGGGCCTACTCACCGAGAATGCAAGCGATCAGCACCAGCTCGCCCCGCAGCCGGGCCTGGACCAGCTCGGCTCGCTCGTCTCCCGAATACGGGTGACCGGTGTGCCGATCGCCTACCGGGTGGTGGGCGAGCCGCGTCCGGTGCCTCCCGGCCTGGACCTGACCGCGTACCGGGTGGTGCAGGAGGCGCTGACCAACACGGTCAAGCACGCCTCGGGAGCCAGCGTGGACATACTGCTCGAATACCAGCCGGCGGGACTCGTCCTCGACATCGCCGACTCGGGCGGCGTGCCCGGGCAGACCGCGTCGACGGGCAATGGCAGGGGGTTGATCGGCCTGCGGGAGCGGGTGGCCGTGCACGGCGGGACCGTCGAGGCCGGTCCACGGCCGTACGGCGCCGGGTATCGTGTCCGAGTGCAGATTCCGCTCCCGGTCGAGGACTCCGTGTCAGCTTCTCAGCCCTAACGGGCCGAGCGTGCGGGTAGGGCGCGGCTTGCTGCCGCGTTACCTTCCGCGTCTGAGAACTCCTTGCGGGGTGCTGGGACGCGTGACTCACACCCCGCCGTCCAAATGCCCTCGCCTCGTTGGGCGATGACATGGGAGGAATTGTGATCCGCACGCGCAACGACGCCGCAGGACCGGCACGCGAACACGGCCTGGCTGGGCCGGTTGCGCTTATCAATATGGCGGCACTCGGCGCACTCCTGGCTGGTGTAGGCCGGGTTGACGTGCACCACCGGCACTCCCGCCCGCCGCGCCTTGTACCCGGCGAACTGCCCGAGCTGCTGGAAGGCCCAGGAGTTGAGCAGCCTCTTCGCGCTCTTGGTGCCCTTCGCCTACAACTTCGCCCGAAGCTTCAGCTGACGTTTGCGGTGCCGATTGAGCCCGCGCCCCGCCATCACGACCCCATCCGAGGTCGTGGCGATGTTGACGATCCTCAGATCCACCCCCAGCCGACCGGACGGCTCCGTGTTCAACGCAGCTTCAGGCAGCTCGAGGGCGGCGTAGAGAAACCACAGCCCGTCTCGGTGGACGAGATCCGACTCGCCGCGGCGAGACTGCGCGATCTCCTTGAGCTGCCCCGGCTGCGCGGAAAACTCCCGAAACGCGATCGGCTTGCCCAACGCCTTCGCCCGCCGCTTGGAACCCGTCTTCCCCAACAGGCCCGCCTTAGCCTGCGCGCCCAGCCACACTCTCGGAAGTCAGCCCCCGCATGCGAGGGCCGACCGTACAACAGCCTCGGAGCTTCACCTCCGCTCACTGCAACCGGTCGCGCTAGCGGGCCTGCGAAAGCTCAAGTACAGCATCGCGCGCCCCAACAACTTCCGCTACCGGCAGCCGAACACGTCCGAGTCGCCGCCTCGCTCCGACTCGGCCATCCCCAATCTGCTACACAGGAACCCAATTCCTCCCGGCCGTCAGCCGTTGGGTCTACTTGAAGGAAACCGGTGAATAAGACTGTTGAAGACGCGCGGCCAGGCCAGGACGCCCCCGAGCCGTTGCGCGTGGTGGTCGCCGACGACCAGCAGCTCGTGCGCACCGGCTTCCGGATGATCCTCGCGGCCGACGGCATAGAGGTGGTCGCCGAGGCGGCCAACGGGCTCGCCGCGATCGAGGCTGTGGAACGCACCCGGCCCGACGTCGTGCTGATGGACATTCGGATGCCCGAGCTCGACGGGCTCGAGGCGACGCGCCGGATCCTCAGCGAGCCGAGGGACACCGCGTACGTGGCGCCGCGAGTGATCATCCTGACAACGTTCGACCTTGACCAGTACGTCTACGACGCGCTGGCTGCCGGGGCCAGCGGCTTCCTGCTCAAGGACGTCACACCCGAGCACCTGGTCAACGCAGTGCGCCTGGTGCGTTCGGGCGACGCGCTGCTTTCACCGGCGATCACCCGGCGGCTCGTGGAGAAGTTCGCCGTCCCGCAGCCGGGCCCCAGGCGCGTCGGCGCACCGCAGGCCGAGTTGGCCGCGCTCACCCCGCGTGAGCTCGAGGTCTTCCGGCTGCTCGCCCGCGGCCTGAGCAACGCCGAACTCGCCGAGCAGCTGTATCTGAGCGAAGCGACGGTCAAGACGCACGTCGCCCGAATCCTCGCGAAGCTGCAGTTGCGCGACCGGGCGCAGGCGGTGGTCGCGGCCTACGAGACCGGACTGATTACGCCGGGCGGCTCGGCGGACTGAGCCGCCAACGTCCTGCTCACCGGTCTTTACCCGATCTTGGCAGAGCGCTCATTCACTCGCGCACTGGGCGGATGCATGATGTCCGCATGTCAGTGATCTCGCGCCGTGACGCTCTGCGCGCCGGCGTCATCGGAGGCGTCCCCGTTGCGGCCTCGGCCTTGGCCCAGCCCCAGGCGTCGGCCAAGGTCTCGGCGGAGGCCACCGCGGAGGCCACGACCACAGTCTTCGACGTGACGGCCTACGGCGCGGTGGGCGACGGCTCGACTGACGACACCACCTCGATCCAGGACGCGCTCACCGCCGCCGGCGCGGTGCCCGGTTCCGTGGTCTCGTTCCCGCCCGCCCCCGGCGGCTGTTACCGCGTCTCCGGCCTCACCGTGCCGGGCGGCGTCGGGCACCTGGTCGGCGAGAGCACGCTGTACTGCGCGAACGGGCCGGAGGTCGTCTCGCTCACCGGCTCGGTCCTGGCGCCCCTCAAGTCAAGCGTCACCAGTCTGCTGACGATCGGCGCGAGCGGGGCGGGCGTGATCGTGGCCGGCAATCCGCACGGCCTGACCGTCGACGGCCTCGGGTTCCTCGGCACCGCGCCGAGCGGCGTGACGATCCCGGAGTTCTGGGCCGTGACCGTCACCGACACCTCCGACGTGACCTTCCACGCGTGCCGGGACCTGTACTGCGGTGCGTTCAACTACGGCGAATACCCGACCGGCGGCGACGGCTCCGGCGGCTTCGTCCGGTTTCTGTCCTCCGGAACCGGCAACGCGTTCGCCGAGAACGGCAGGGTGCTGTTCTGCTCTTCGTTCGGCGCGGGGACGTTCGTCCTCGCCGACGGGTTGTCCTCGGCGTATCCGGGCGGCGGCAGCACCGACGGCCGGGTGGTCAGCTGCCAGGTCAACGGCCACGGATACGGCGTCGTCCTCGGGCTGCACAACGCCGGCGCGGGCGGTTGGGCGATCGAGGAGTGCCATTTCTCCTCGTCGCCGGGTGTGAACCACGTCGTCTACGGCATCGCGGGCAACGCCTGGACGCTGCGGCTCATGGGCTGCTACCTGGATGTGTGCAGCGATACGCACATCGACTGCCACGGTCGAGGGCTTCAGGCGGTCGGGAACTACTTCAGGGCCCAGAGCAATGCGACGGCGGTGCGCTTCGGCTCCGGCTTGTCGGTCTCCGGGCGCGATCCGGCGGCCCTGCTGATGGGCAACACCTTCGACCTCAACGGTTCCACCAGCACCGCGGACTTCGCGCGGTTCAACGGCTTCACCGCGGCCAAGTTCGCCACGGACGGCGGGGGCGAGTTCCGCGGCAACCTCGTGCACAACCACGGGGCCGCGATGCCGTCCAGTTGGATCGGCGTGCTCACCGGCTCCGACGGCGTGGCCATCGCCAGTCCGACCTCCGCGACCCTCGACCTCGTACAGGGTCCGGTGCTCTCGGCCTAGCTGATCTGGATGATGTAGTCGGCCCAGATGACGCGTTCTCCACGGCGAGCAGGGGGTCGTCGCCGTGGAGAACCGCGGGATTGATCGGTCAGCCGCGCTTCGCGGGCGCCGTCGGATCGCTGTCCGCGAGGAACGAGGCGCAGCGCTCGGCCTCGTCGAGCTCGCCGATCTCCCCGGCCGCCTCGCCCAGCGCGCGCAGCGCCCGCAGGAAGCCCTGGTTCGGCACGTGCGACCAGGGGATAGGGCCGTGACCCTTCCAGCCGGAGCGGCGCAGCGCGTCGAGGCCGCGGTGGTAGCCGGTGCGTGCGTATGCGTACGCCGCCACGGGCTCGCCCGCGTCCAGGGCCTCCTCGGCGAGCAGGGCCCAGGCCAGGGAGGACGACGGGCAGGAGGCCGCGACCTCCTTGAGGGGCGTGCCCGCCCCCAGCAGTTGCTGTGCCCGCGGGTCTGCGGGCAGGAGGGTCGGGGGCGGGCCGGCGATCAGGTTCTCAGGCATACCGCCGAGTCTAGGCCGCGACGTCTGCCAGCTGTAGCTCGAGCTCGTCTTCCGAGGCGAGTCGGGCACGGCGGTCGTAGTAGGGGACCTTCTTGGCGGCGTACCAGACCATCGGGATCAGGCCGAGCGCGAGTGCGCCGATGCCGATCCACTTGGTCTCGGCGTTCAGGGTGCTTCCGCTCCCGAAGAGGTTCTCCACCAGCGTGTACGCCATGAATCCGGCGCCGAGCAGCGGCATGAACCCCATGAACAGCGCGTTCGAAGCCGACTTGAACAACTCCTTGCGGAACGCCACGGTCACCGCGAGCGCGGCCAGGCTGTAGTACACGGCGATCTGCAGGCCGATGGCGTTGATCGCGTCGGTCATGATCGTGCCCACGGAGCCGACGTGGTTGGAGACGAAGAACAGCACCAGGCTCACGACCGTGACGACGGCGGTGGCGACCACCGGGGTGCGCCGCTTGGCGTCGATCTTCCCGAAGGCCTTCGGCAGGGTGTTGTCCCGGCCCATGGCGAACAGCGAGCGGGAGACCTGGATCAGCGTGGTCTCCAGGGTCGCGATGGTGGAGAGCATCACCGCGATGATCATCAGCTTGCCGAGGAAGGACCCGCCGACCGCCGTGGCGAGGGCGGTGGAGATGGACGAGCCCTGGGTCTGGATGTCGCTCTGGCTGAAGAACATGTTGATGACGACGGTGTACAGCTCGAACAGCGCGAAGACGATGACGACGCCGATGATGCCGCCGAGGTTGGCCAGCTTGGAGCGCTTGGACTCCTCGTTGAGGTTCGCGGTGACGTCCCAGCCCCAGTAGTAGAAGGCGGCGACCAGCGCGGCCGCGGCGAACACGTGGCTGCTGCCGAACGCGGTGGGGGAGAACCAGTGCCAGGAGAAGGGCGTGCCGTGCCGCCCGCTCTCGTGGAACAGGGCGGCGACCCCGACCACGAGGAGGATCGCCACCTCGATACAGGACATGATCCACTGCGCCTTCGTGGTGATCGTCACCCCGGCCGCCACGATCGCCGCCATCACCAGGAACCAGACCGCGCCGACGAGCGTGATGTCGGTGGTCGACCAGGTCTTGTTCGCGTTGATCAGCGACAGGGTCGCTGTGCCCGCGGGCAGCGCGGCCGCCACCATGAAGATCGTTGCCGAGACCACGACCGCCCACCCCGAGATGAAGCCGAGCAGCGGGTGCAGCGACTTACGCACCCACGAGTACGCCGCGCCGGCGTTGGCGTCGCCGCGGCCGAGGTGGGAGAACGCCAAGGCGATGCCCAGCATCGGTATTCCGCACCACAGCAGGGCCGCCGGGCCGGCCACCGCGGCGGCTCCGACCAGAATCGCGGTGCTCGCCGCGATCGAGTACCCGGGGGCGCTGCCCGCCACCGCCATGACGATGGAGTCCACACCCTTGAGGGCTCCGTGCGCCAACTGTCCCGAGCCTGGATCAGCTGGCGCTGCCTGCCGGTCCTGAACCTGGTCGCTCATGCGACGACTCCCTCGTGAAGATCCACCACTTTGTGAATGACAGCCTGGAAAAGGCCTGCTGGGAGTAGAACACCCGGGTCAGAGGGTGAACAAGAGGGAGTCACTCTAATTTAGATAACTTTCTGTTGCGGAGTTCGCCCAAGGGCTGTCTAACTGTCAAGAACAGTTCGACGGGTGCATGGGACGGGGCACGCGCGGGCCGAATATGCGACCCAGAGTCATGAGTCGATGACGCGAATGGCATGTGCGGTGTGCGACGGCGTGACTACTCAGCCCGACGACCTCGTCCGGCTGAGTGATGGTGATGCGCTGATCCGGTCAGCTGTTTGCGCCGCGCGTTCCGTCGCGTGTTCCGCGCTCGCGGTCAGGCGGGCCGCCGTCCGTGGTTCGCCTTGCGCCGGCGGCGGGCCCTGCGCTTGTTCGTCTTCTTCGACATCCGGCCGTCACGCCTCCCTGACTCGCTCCGCCTCGCCGCACGTGTTGCACGGCCGCGGGTTCGACTCGTTCCAGGTCCCGTACCCGCCCGAATGATCCCTATTCGAACCCTGCGGCCGCTTGTAGCATCACCCCATGACCTTCTCGCTCACCGTGCTCGGCGCGGCCACCCCGTACCCGTCCCCCGACGCAGCTTGTTCCGGGTACCTGCTGCGCGCAGGCGCGGCGAAGGTCTGGGTGGACGCCGGGTTCGGCACCTTCGCGAACCTGCAAAGGCACTTGGACCCGACCGAGCTCGACGCGATCTGGATCTCCCACCTGCACCTCGACCACAGCCACGACCTGCAGACCGCCTTCTACGGCCTGGCCTACGGCCACATGGGCCACAAGGCCCCGATCCCGGTCTACGGGCCGCCCGGCTGGGTGGCCAAGTACTTCGGCGAGCACGCGGGGTTGTTCAGCGACGTCACCGAGGTCTTCGAGATGCACGAGATCGCCGAGGACTGGACCGGCCGGGTGGGCGATCTGAAACTCTCGGTCTGCCGGGTCCGCCACTCCCAGCCGGCGTACGGGCTGCGCGCGGAGTACGAGGGCAGGGTGCTGGTCTACTCGGGTGACACCGCACCCTGCGACGGTCTGGTCGAACTCGCCGCGGGCGCGGACCTGTTCATCTGCGAGGCGGACTTCGACTCCCCGGAGCAGCGCACCGATTACATCCTGCACTCGACGCCGGAGGAGGCCGCGCAGATGGCCACCGCCGCCGGAGTCAAGAAGCTGATGGTGACGCACGTCGCGTACCATCTGGGCATCGAGGCCGCGACGGCGCGCGCGGCGGCGGCCTTCGGCGGCCCCACCGTCGCCGCGCGGGACAACGAGACACACGTGATATGAGGCAGGCAGCCGAGCCTCTCCCGCCCTGGCGCGCCTCTGGCGATTGCGCCGAACCGACCTCGCCAAGGGTTGCGCCCGGTCCAGCATGGGCGGACGGCTCACCCCCACGGACGACCTGAGGAGCTTCGAGTGACGCAACGTACCCACAGCCGCGCCGACTCCCGTCGTAACGCAGTACACGAAGTCCGCGCCGAACGGTGGCGCTGGCGCCGGCATAAGTTCGCGCTGGTCGTCGCCGCCGTACCACTGCTGGTCGTCGGCGTGGTCACTGCCGCAATAGCCGCTCCGCCGTCCCACGGCCCGGTCAGGCCGGGCGGTCCGATCATCCGTACCTCAGCCAGTGCTTCAGCCGGCACAACGGCGAGCTCCAGTGCGAGCGCGTCCGCGAGCGCGTCCGCGAGCGCGTCAGCCGGCCAGGGCGGCGGGACCGGATCCGGGGCCACGCCCAACCCGAACTGCACGCTCACCATCCCGCCGAGCCCGCTGACCGCGCGCGGACTCGCCACCCCATATCAGTTCTCCGCCACGAACGCCGCCGGCGGCCCGTGCCACGAGGCGAACCCGGCCCAGACCGCGTTCGTGCAAGCCACCATCTACGACCCGGCGACCGGGAAGCTGTCCGTCTACGATCCACTGGTCGTCGACGCGGGACACCGGCCGGCCATCGCCCCGACCGTCCCCACCCTTCCAGCGGGCGCCGTGGTCGGCATCTGGTTCGGTTACAACGCGAACAACCTCACCCTCCGGGCCGCGGGGGCGGGCCTCGCCCAGGCGCACTGCGTCAACGGTCTCGGCCGTTCGCTCTTCACGCAATACGCGTACTGTGACGCAGCTGCCTTCTTCACCGCAGTCAATCAAGGCATTGCCGCGCACAAACTGACCGTGCCCGCGCTCGGCACCGCGAAAGACGGCCGTCCCTGCCCGAGCACCCGCGACTTCTCCATCGTCGACCAGGACCAGAGCGACAACGTCACCACCCGGTACCTGGCCACAGCCGCGGGCGCGACCGCGCAGAACACGCCGGCGAACGCCGCGCGCCTGGCCCGCGCCACGGTCCTCGCCAACCCCAGCGATAACGCCCTGCTCGACAACTTCGTCGACCCGACGCTCGGCTGCACCCCGTGGACCGTGACCGACCTGGCCGCCGGCGGCGGCGTCACCGCCACGTCGATCGCGCTCGACGAGATCCAGGCCAACGCCGACCAGGCGGCGCCGGCCGCGCTCGTCCCGCTCAACGACCCGATGACCACCGTGTCGGGGGCCGACAACGCCACGAAGACCAACCTCTATCGGGCCGGCGTGGACCAGCGGGCGCTGCCGGTCGGCCAGCCGCCCAGGCTGTACTGCAAGAACATGGATTCGATCCAGAGCTCTCGGCTCAAGCTCGACCAGCATCGTTTCTCGGCCGCGCAGAGCCCTGCGCCGGCTGCCGCGACGAACCTGTTCACCTTCCTCGCCGACCGGCTGCACGGCTCCTTCGAGAACCTCGGCTGCGACGCGTTCGGTCTGACGAACCCGATATCCTCCGAGCAGATCGACGGCGCGGGCGCGGTCTCGGCCGTAACCTTCGCTCCGTAGGCCACCTGAGGAGGAGTCAGAGAGATGCCACGCCCCGCCACCAAGCTCACCGCGACCGTGATCGGCTCCCCGGAGCCCCGCGTGCTCGCCCGCTTCTACGCCCAACTGCTCGGCTGGGAGCTGCGGCGCGACGAGGAGAGCTGGGCCACGGTGCGCAGCCCGGAGGGCGGGCCGGGGCTCTCCTTCCAGCTCGAGGAGCACCACCGTCGGCCCATCTGGCCGGGCAACGTCAGCGACCAGCAGATGATGATGCACCTCGACATCGAGGTCGACGACCTGAAGAACGCCAGCGAGTTCGCCGTCTCGCTCGGCGCCGCCGTCGCCGAGTTCCAGCCGCAGGACGACGTCATCGTGCACTACGACCCGGACGGCCACCCATTCTGCCTGTGGATCGCGACTCAGGAGTGATTCGCGGGGTGGGGCTCAGGACGCCGGGATGGTCAGCAGTACCTCGCCCACGTCCGTCGTCACCTGGAAGTTCTTGATATCAGAAGCCTGCATGGCCACGCCGCCGGGAATGGTGGCGCTCTCGCCGGTGAGCGAGGGCGCCCACCAGGTGCTCGCGACGGCCTTGTTGCCGCTGCGGTCCGTGGCGTAGAGCACGCAGTCGTCGCCCGGCTTCACGCCCTTGAGCGTGATCTGCACCCAGCTTCCCCAGTCGGTCGGCCGGTACTGGATGGTGCCGGAGACGCCGTTGGACGCGTTGACCGCGCTCACTGTCTCGACCGACGCCGTCACGGCGGAGGACGAGTTGCTCTCGTGCACTCCCGCGTAGATGCCGGTGGCCGCCAGGGCGACGAGCGCACCGGAGATCGCCGCGGCGGTGCCCGGACGCATCGATCGGCGGGGTCGGCGCGGCCGCGGCCGGCCCGCCGGGCGGTGCGATCCGTTGCCCGGGCTCGAGATCGGACTCGGCCGGACGGCGGATGCGGACGGCGACGGCGCCCCGTGCTGAGCCCCCGACACCGGCGAGCCGTCGACCGCCCCCGGCAGTCCGGCGGCCCGCGCGCGCAGCCGTTCCCACATCGCCGGGTCCGGTGCGACCTCCCTCGTGGGGTCGGCGAAGAAAGCCTCGGCGGGGATCCTCGCCAGGGCCCCGACCACCGGGGCAAGCTGCGCGTGTTCCTCGCGGCAGAGCCCGCATTCCTCGATATGGCGGCGCATCTGCTCGGCCTCGTCGGCGTCCAGCGCGCCCACCAGGTAGGCGCCAAGCTCCTCGCGCCACGGATGGGATTCGTCGATCATCGCGTCAGCCCCCTTTCCGCAAAGGCCGACCGCAGTGCACGCAACGCGTAGTACGTGCGGGATTTGACAGTGCCGGGCGGCACTCCCAGCGCCTTGGCGGCCTCGGCCACCGAGGCTCCCCGGTAGTACGTCTCCACCAGGACGGACCGGTGCTCCTCACTGAGCGCGCCGAGGACCTCGGCCAGCTGCATCGCGTCCAGCGTGTTGTCGTACACGTCGACTCCAGGGTCTGGCATCGTGCCGGCCCAGTCCTCGCCGAGCCGCTCGGAGCCCACTTCGTGCGGCCGCGCCTGCCGGGCCCGCACCGAGTCGATCACCAGGTTGCGGGCGACGGCGAAGAGCCAGGCGCGCGCCGAGCCGCGTTCGGGATCGAGCGCGTCCGGATGGGTCCAGGCCCGCAGCAGCGTCTCCTGCACGATGTCCTCGGCGGCCTGCCGGTCGCCGTGCAGCTGACGCAGGACGTAGCCGAGCAGCGGCCCGGAGTACTGGTCGTAAAGGGCGCGCAGTTTCGCCTCGTCCGCGCGCGCGGAGTCGTCAGCCGCGCCGCCGGACGCGCGTGCTCTGCCGAATGAGCGTTTCACCGGCTCCGCTCCGGTCCGGGGGTGTCTGGCCTCGACCATACTACCCGGGGCCGCCGGGGCGCAGACCGTACCGGCACTCCCGTTCGTACTCACACTCCGAGCACGCGCCGCGCGCACCACCGGTTCAAGCCCCCGACCGAAAAGATCTATCTCCTTGACAAAAAAAGTTGTCGGTAGCAGGATGAAGGCATGCAGGAAATCGCCGTCATCGCCGAGGCCGAGGCCGCACGCAGCGTCCTCGACCCGGTCCGCGCCCGGCTGCTGGCCACGCTCGCGGAACCGGGCTCAGCCAGCACCGTAGCCAAGAAGATGGGCCTGAGCAGGCAGAAGGCCAACTATCACCTGCACGAACTCGAGCAGCACGGACTGGTGGAGCTGGTCGAGGAGCGCCGCAGGGGCAACATGATCGAACGGGTGCTTTGCTCAACCGCCGCCGCGTTCGTCATCTCCCCGGCCGTGCTCGCCGAGCTCTCTCCTGATCCCGGGCGCAGCCCGGACCAGGTCTCCGCCCGGTGGCTGCTCGCCCTCGCCGCGCGCCTGCTGCGCGAGGTCGGCGAGCTCGTGCGCGGCGCCCGCGCGGCGGGCAAGCCCCTCGCCACCTTCGCCGTCGACGGCGAGGTGCGCTTCGCCTCCGCGGCCGACCGCGCGGCCTTCGCCGACGAACTCGGCCTCGCGTTGCGCGATCTGGTGGCCCGCTATCACGACGAGGGCGCGCCGGGCGGACGGAAACACCGAGTAGTCGTAGCTTTGCATCCGAGTCTTAAATCACCTGAGGAGGAGTGAGCACCATGTCCAAGGAATTCGAAGTGCGCCGCGAGGTCCTGCTGCCTGGGACGGTCGAGCAGGTTTTCGCCGCGGTCACCCGGGAGACCGCCGCGTGGATGTTCCCGATCGAGGAGGACCCGGCCGTCGGCGGCCTCGGCCCGCAGGATCCCAAGGTCAAGGTCTGGAGCCCGCCCGAGCACGTCAGCATCAGGGTGGACGGGCCCGACGGCTTCTTCAACGCGCTCGACTACCTGATCGAGGGGCGCGACGGGGGCACCGCGCTGCTGCACTACGTGCACAGCGGCGTGCTGATGACGGACGACTGGGAGTCTCAGTACGACGGAATCGGCGCGCACACCGACTTCTACCTGCACAGCCTCGGCCAGTACGTGAAGTACTTCGCCGGCCGGCCCGTGCAGTACGTGGCGGTGTCCGGTCCGTCAGTCTCCACAAAGCCCGGGTCGATCGACGTGCTCAAGTCGGCTCTCGGTCTCGGCTCCGCGGGCGGAGTCGGTGACGAGGTGTCGCTGCAGGTGCCCGGAATCGGTCGCATCGAATCGACCGTCGACTACCTCTCGCCGCAGTTCGTCGGCCTGCGCTCGGCGGACGCGCTCTACCGCTTCTACGGCCGCGACGCGTTCGGCAGCACGGTCGACGCGGCGCACCACCTGTTCTCGCCTACGGCCGATGCCGCGCAGGCGACGACCGCATGGCAGGACTGGCTGAACGGCGTCTTCGCGTAACACGCGAATCGGCGGTGGCGGTAACCGTCTCGAGAATTACCGCTTCGGTGAGCGCGGCCGCGCGACCTTCGGGTCCGGTCCGGCCGCGCTCGCCGCCGGAGCGGCCATGCCGATCTTCACGGTTTCGCGCACGGTCCGCACCGAGGAGGCCACCTGGCTGATCGCGTCCGGCCCGACCCGGCAGCATCCGCCGATCAGCCGCGCTCCCGCGTCAACCCAGGAACGCACGAGGCCGACGTCGAACGTCGACGCCTCGCGCCACGCTCTGGCCTCGGCGTCCCAGACCTCGCCGCTGTTCGGGTACACCACCACCGGTTTCCCGGTGATCGAGCTGGCGATCTCGGCTGCCGCCCGCACGTCCTGCGGAGCGCAACAGTTGACCCCCACCGCGATCACCTCGTCTACCTCGGCGGCGAGTGCGAACGCGTTGGTAAGCGCCTGCCCCGCTCGGGTGCACGCACCCACCGCGCTGAACGAGAGCCAGCACGGCACGCCCGTTCCGCGCACCAGGTTGAGCAGCGCCCGCGCCTCGAGCGTGTCAGGGATCGTCTCCATGGCGATTACGTCCGGCAGCGCGCCCATCAGCGTTTCCAGGCGTGGCCCGTGGAATGCTTCGAGCTCTGCGAGGCTCAATCCGTAACGACCTCGGTACTCCGAGCCATCCGCGAGCACCGCGCCATACGGGCCGACAGACGCGGCGACCCAGCGCGGCCGGGCAGGCCGGCCGTCGCGCGCGTCCTTCTCTGCCGCCGCTGACTCGGCCTCGCGAGCCAACTCCACGCTGCGCCGCAACAGCAGCGCGGAGCGTGCGTGGTCGAGTCCGCGAGTGGCGAAGCCCTGGAAGCTCGCCTGATAGCTGGATGTGATCACGACCTGCGCGCCTGCAGCGTAGTACGCCGCGTGCGCTGCCGAGATCGCGGCCGGATCGTCGGCGAGCAGCCGCGCCGACCACAGCTCGTCCCGCAGATCCTCCCCTTGCGACTCAAGCTGGTTGGACAGGCCGCCGTCGAGCACCACCGGGCCCTCGGCGAGTGCCTGGGCAAGGGTCGGTGCCGTGTCGGGCGACGACGCCCCGGCGGCAGCCTGCTCGATCGCGACCATATTCAAGTCCTATTGCCTATTGTCTATGCAGTCCGACAGGTCCAATGAGTCGATGGTAACGCCGGTTGATCATGGATCGGGGCAGGCGGCGCTGCAGAGCGTGTCAGTCCGCCGGCCCCTGCGGCGGATGCGGTGGCCAGGGCAGCAGCAGGATCGGGCGGTCATTCTCGACGCGGAAGCCCTCCGCCACACTCATCGCGATGAGGACTGCGTCGTTCCACGCCAAGGTCGCGAGGCCGGGCAGGTGCGGGCCGGTGAGTGAGCCGAGGGCGGCGAGCAGCGAGGCGGCGGCGCGTAAGGTGCCGACGCCGCCGAACATCTTGTGGCGGTTGTAGCAGAACGCGAGGATGTACACGGCCACGCCGATCCCGGTCAGGTAGCCGATGACCGCTCCGTGCGGCGCCGAGGTGGGGGAGGCGACGAGCCCGGCGGCCCCGGCGGCCGTCAGCAGCACCCCGGCCGCGAGCGCGAGATGCCCGTAGCTGAAGACGTCCCGCACCACCTTCGTCTGGACGACCGAGGTGCGCAGCGCGTATTCGATCGCGGGCATGGCGTACGGGAAGTAGGCCCACCACAGTCCGACCGACAATATGAACGCGAGTACCAGTGCCGTGATGGCGGTCGGGGTCATGGTGCGGGACGCGGCCTGGGCGCCGATCGCGGCGATCGTCTCGCCGAGCACGATGATGATGAACAGCCCGAACCGCTCCGGCAGGTGCGCGGGCTCCCAGTGCATATGCGAGAACCGCCGAGGCCGCAGCACCGTGGACCCTATCTCGATTACGGCGGCGAGCGCCCAGATCCACAGTCGTCCCGGCATCGGGCAGAACCCGCCGATCACGTACAGCGGTCCGCCGATCAGCAGTCCCACCGTGAACGGGTCGAGCCGGATCCCGAACAGGTCGCGGGCGCGCATCGCCACCCCGAGCAGTACTCGGATGAACATATAGGCGCAGCCGAACAAGGCGCCGCGCGCGCCGTACGCCGAGGGCACGGCCGTGGACATGACGAGCGCGCCGAGCGCGATCCCGAACAGCAGCAGATGCTTGCGGATCGGCGAGATGCGCAGGCCGTTGAACAGCAGCGCAGTGCCGACCCAGCCCCACCAGAACGGGACGAGCAGCAGCAGCGAGCGGGCGAGCGCGCCCCAGGAATGCGCGTGCTGCAGCTGGCTGGATACCTCCGTCACGGCGAGCACGACGACGAGATCGAAGAAGGCCTCGGCCCAGCTGACCCGCTGAGCCTGCGCCTCTCCGACCTCGTCGCCTGCACCTGCGTCTTCTGCTACGGACTCCGGGTTATCAAAGTCCAGGGACTCCTCGTCTGACACGCCGACGATTCTGCCGGACCGCACGTCTGCGTGCCGAGATCGATCCCTCAGCTCAGACTCGGCACAGGATCTCGGCGTGCGGGATGCACAGCCAGCCGTCCTCGTCCCCGGCCCAGTCCAGCCAGCCCTCGGCCAGCCGCTCCAGGTCCTCGGGCGTGGCCAGGCCGCCCTCGACCGCCACCTTGGCGAAGTCGGACTTCACCGCGCGCTCAGCCCACAGCCCGCCCCACCACTCGCGCTCCGACTCGGTCGCGAAGCACCAGGTGGACGTCGTCGCAGTGATCTGCGCCGCGTCGAACCCGGCCCGCCTGGCCCAGGACTTCAGGTGGCGCCCGGCGTTCGGCTCGCCGCCGTTGGCCCGGGCGACCTGACAGTAGAACTTCACCCACTCGTCCAGCGCCGGGATCTCGGGGTACCAGAAGAACGCACTGTAGTCGCTGTCGCGTGCGGCTACGTGGCCGCCGGGCTTGCACACGCGGCGCATCTCGCTCAGCGCCAGCACCGGATCGCCGACGTGCTGCAGCACCTGGTGGGCGTGCACCACGTCAAAGGTGTCGTCCGGAAAGTCGAGCGCGTGCACGTCGCCGACCACGAACTCGACCCGGTCGGCCACGCCGTTCTCGGCGGCCGTGATCGAGGCCTGCGACAAGATGCCCTCCGCCCGCTCCAGGCCGACCACCCGTCCCGGCGAGACCCGCGCGGCCAGGTCGGCCGTGATCGTGCCCGGACCGCAGCCGACGTCCAGCAGCGTCATGCCGGGACGGAGCGTCGGCAGCAGGTATCCGGCGGAGTTCTCGGCCGTGCGCCAGGTGTGCGAACGCAGCACCGAGGGGTGGTGGCCGTGGGTGTAGGTGGCTGTCTCAGACATCGGACTGAAGACTCCTTCGTTCGGTCTCGCGATATCGCGACACTAGAGTCTCGTCCAGAATGCGGTCAATCTTGTCTCATACTCTGATCACTGTGTCTGCGCCTTCAGCGCGGCCCGTTCGCGCATGAACCGCTCGAGAATCTCGAGCAGGGTGGAGCGGAGCGCCTCCTTCTGCACGCCGAGCTCCGTGAGAATCCGCGCGGAGGTGTAATCCGGCTCGCGGTAGGTGCCGAGCAGGATGTGCTCGGTGCCGATGTAGTTGTGATTCAGGTCGATCGACTCGTCGACGGCGCCGCGCAGCACCCCCTTGGCGTTCGCGGTGAACGGGATCGCCCCGGTGATCGCCTCGTCGGTCCGCGGCCTGTGTTCCAGCAGGCGCTCGAGCACCGCCTCCCGTTGCAGGCCGAGGCCCGCGAGAGTGAGCGCCGCGAGACTGTCGGCAGGTTCGAACAAGGCGACGAGCAGGTGCTCGGTGGCGACGTTCGAGTGCCCGAGCGATCGGGCCAGTTCGATCGTCTCCTGCGACACGGACCTGGCCTTGTCGGTGAAGCGATGGAAGTTCGGCATCGTGCCGGTGAACCGCTTGTGCACCGCCTGCTTGCTCACCCCGAGCACGGTGCTGAGTTCGGACCAGGACATGCCCGCCTGCCGGCCCTGGAAGACGAAGTGGTCGAGCAGTTGGTCGCCGAGCCCGCTGAGGTCCGCGGCGTACTCGGCCGCCTTGGCCAGCTGGATGAGCGGGTCGCCGCCGACCGTCTCGTTGCGGACGGACTGGATGAGGTCTTGGAGGTTCGGTGTAGGACTCATGAGTCAACCGTAAGTTGACGATCGAAGTTCGTCAACCCCAAGTTGACGATATTGGCCCGGCTAGAGTGGTCGCGTGCTGCCTCGGGAGTTCTTCGCCAGAAACGCGCTGGATGTGGCGCCGGAGTTGCTCGGCTGCCTGCTCACCTCGCGTTCCGCGCAGGGCGCTGTGACGGTTCGCATTACGGAGGTCGAGGCGTACGCCGGGGCGTTGGACGCTGCTTCGCACGCGTACCGGGGGCGCACTGCGCGCAACGCCGTCATGTTCGGCCCGCCCGGGCACGCATACGTCTACTTCATCTACGGAATGCATTTCTCGGTGAACGTGGTGTGCATGCCGGACGGGATCGCCGAGGCGGTGCTCGTGCGCGCGGGCGAGGTCGTCGACGGCCACGCGTTAGCCCGCTCCCGTCGCCACGCCTCACGCTCGGCCGACGGAGCCGACCTGGCCCGAGGCCCCGGGCGACTGGCCTCGGCCCTCGGGCTGGGTCGCGCGCACGACGGCGCAGACCTCTGCGAGCCCGACGGACCGCTCACCTTGGAGGCGGGAAAGCCGGTCGAGGGCACCCTGATCCGCATGGGCCCGCGCACCGGAGTGAGCCGCGCGGCGGATCTGCCGTGGCGCTTCCATCTCGCGGGCGAGGCGTCCGTCAGCCCCTACCGGCGGGCCAAGGCGGCCGGTCCAGTGCCGGAAAAGGCCAACTGACCTGCAGTTTTAGCGGCACGGGAGCCGCACGGGAGGATCACTTGGCAAGCTGTCCACAGAGCCCGGGCGGTCTGCGGACACACAGGGGAGTCGGCAGCCCGTCTACCACCCCTCGGGCTCGGGCCCACACCTCAGGCCCACGCCACGGGGGCGGCGGCCGACGGTCGGTACCCCCGTGCCCTACCGTCGGCCGCCCCTATTCTCTTCGGCTGAAGTGGTTCAACCCTTTACACAAATGAGCTGGCGCAGCTCGGCCGCCACCTCGACCAGGTCCGTCTGCGCGGCCATGACCTGCTCGATCGGCTTGTAGGCGCCGGGGATCTCGTCGATCACCCCGGCGTCCTTGCGGCACTCCACGCCCGCGGTCTGCCGCTCGAGGTCCTGCTGGGTGAAGGACCGCTTGGCCTTGGCCCGGCTCATCAGCCGGCCCGCGCCGTGCGACGCCGAGTTGAACGCCGCCTCGTTTCCCAGACCCTTGACGATGTAAGACCGGGTGCCCATCGAACCCGGGATGATCCCGAACTCGCCGGCGCCCGCCCGGATCGCGCCCTTCCGCGTGACGAGCAGCCGCTCGCCGCCGTAGGTCTCCTCCGCCACATAGTTGTGGTGGCAGGAGATCGTCTGGTCGAAGGTCGGCTGCGCGGCCTTGAACGCCCGCGCGACGACGTGCTGGAACAGCGCCATCATCACGGCCCGGTTGTACCGCGCGTACTCCTGGGCCCAGAAAAGGTCGGCCCGATAGTCCGCCATCTCCGGCGTCCGCTCGAGGAAGACGGCCAGATCCCGGTCGACCAGGCCCTGGTTGTGCGCCAGGCCTCGAGCGACTCCGATGTGATGATCGGCCAGCTCCTTGCCCACGTTCCGCGAGCCCGAGTGCAGCATCAGCCACACCCGGTCCTCGGTGTCGAGGCAGAGTTCGATGAAGTGGTTGCCGGAGCCGAGGGTCCCCATCTGGCTCATCGCCCGGTCCCGCCGCGCGTGCACGGCGGGGGCCAGCGCGTCGAACTCCCGCCAGAACGCCGTCCAGCGCGCGGAGTCGAAGCCGCCGAGCCGGGCCGGGTCGATCGGCTTCGGGTGTCCGGCGCGGCCGACCGGGATCGCCTTCTCGATCCGGTCGCGCAGTGCGCCGAGGTCGTCGGGCAGGTCGCTCGCGGTGAGCGAGGTGCGCACCGCGGTCATGCCGCAGCCGATGTCCACGCCCACGGCCGCCGGGCACACGGCCCCGCGCATCGCGATCACGCTGCCGACCGTGGCGCCGATGCCCAGGTGGACGTCCGGCATCACGGCCACGCCCGCGACCTGGGGCAGGGTGCTGACATTGTGGAGCTGCTGCAGGGCCTGCGGCTCTACCGTCGCCGGGTCCGCCCACAGGCGGATGGGCACGGTGCCGCCCGGCAGTTCGTGCATGGGCATCTCGAAAAGTCCTTCGCAGGATGGGGTGATGATCACAGAATTGCGGTGCAGTGGTGCGCTCACGCAGATGGGCGCGGCGAGGTCCGGGTGGGGACTACTCGCCCGACCGGGACAGGGGCCTGCGACGGCGGAGTGCGGATGCGCGCATCTTCATCACCGGAGTCCTTCCTGTCCTTGGTGTCTTTCGGGCCGGTCCGCTCCACACGGACGCTCAGCCGCGCCGAGATCTATTGAGCCATACGGCACCGCCGTGGGCAAAGGATTATCCGCGCGTTCCGGGACCCCTGCTGGGACCCGCGGATCTCCTACCGCTGACCGATCGAGAGCGCATCCCCGAGGAGCGTGGCGAGCAGCAGGGTGCTGAACCGCTCGGTGACCTCGCCGGACGGGAAGAGGGAGCCGAGGATGCGCCGCTCCTCGGCGATGAACGCGTCCCGGCCGTCGCCGAGCCCTGCGATGTACGACTTCGACGCCAGGTTCGACAGGTGCGTCTCCAGCGGCACGGTGCGCTCCCAGTCGAACCGGTAGCCGTGCTTGGGCAACTTCGGGTCGAGCTCCGCCTCCTGCGCCGCCTCGATCCCCGATTCCCCGGCCCAGCCCGGCACGGCGGCGGCGATCCGCTCCGCCTGCGACAGGGCCCAGCCGCCGGAACGGTCGGTCTGATTCCACCAGAGCGCGAGCACCCCGCCGGGCCGCAGCACGCGGCGGACCTCGGGGAGCGCCTGCTCGGGCGACATCCAGTGCCAGGCCTGCGCATAGGTGACGAGGTCGACGCTGTGGTCGGCGATCGGCAGCGCGTGGCCGCTGCCCTGAACGGCGCGCACCGAGGGCGACGCGGCGGCCAACTGGCCGAGCATCGCCGCGGACAGCTCCACGGCGATGACCTCCGCACCGCGCCCGGCCAGCTGCCGCGAGGAGATTCCGGTGCCGGCCGCCACGTCGACCACCCTGGCTCCGGCGAGCTTGTGGGCGAGGAGTTCATCGAGCGTGTCGAAGAGCTCGGAGGGGTAGCTGGGACGGGCCGCCGCGTAGTGCTGGGCTGTGGACTCGGTGTCGAACTTCGACTTCTCCGTCATGCCGCCAGCGTACTGGATCAGTGGAGGCGCTGATCAGGACCCCTGCCGTTGCCGCGGCGGATGCCGCGTTCCCGCTCTCGGTCGCTACTCGGCGACAGCCGGCTGGGGCACATTGCGGTAGTGGTACTCGTGCGCGGTGGTGAACCCGAGTTCCCGGTACAGCGTGATCGCCGGCTCGTTGCCCGTGGTCACTTCCAGCATGGCGTGCTCGGCGCCGCGCTCGGCCGCCCACAGCAGCAGTGTCCTCATGATCAGCCGGCTGAGGCCGCGCCGTCGGGCCGCCGGAGTCGTCTCGATCGCGGCCAGTCCGACCCAGGATCCTGATTCCCCGGCGAGCACCGCCCGCCCGATGGACAGCGGCTCGCCCGAGGCCTCGTCATAGATCGTGGCGTAGCAGTGCTCTGCGCCGGACCCGAGGATCTCCTTGGCGTGCGGCGGTACCGTGCCCGCACGATAGAGGCGCAACCAGCGATCCTGCGGCCGTTCGGCCGTGGAGACCGGGACATTCGGATGGTTGTACGCGGCGAGCACTTCGAGCGCGGGACCGACCGGCGCCGTCTGACGCAGGGCGCCGTCGTGGGCTTCATGGCAGCCGTGCGCGACCAACTGCTCGTCGAACTCGCTGCCCACCACGGACTGGACCTGCGGGGGAAGCCCGCGCTCGGCGTACCAGAGGCGCACCGCGTCGAGGGCCTGCGTCAGCTGACGTTGCAGCGGACCGAGCGGCCACGCCGAGTTGGCGCGATTGGTGAAACCCGCACCGGCACGCAGTTCCCAGCCGTCCACCGGTTCCGACTCCAGGAAGCCCCAGCAGTCCGCCGCGATGGCGAAAAGCTTGTCAGCATCCGTCCTTCTGGCACTCATGCCCTTGATCATAGCGGGGGCGCCGGGCCACGATGCGGCGCAGCATCGAACGCAGCAGCTCGCCCTCGGCGGGGGAGAGGTCGGCGAGCAGTTCCGCCTCCGCGGTCAGCTTGACCTTCTCCAGCTCGCACAACCTGGCCAGGCCGACCGGCGTCGCCCGGATCAGCTTGCTGCGACGGTCGTTGGGGTCGGGGACCCGCTCGACCAGGCCGGCCTTCTCCAGATCGTCGATCAGGTACACCATCACGGTCCGGTCGAGGCCCAGCTGCTTGGCGAGCTCGGCCTGGTTGCGCGCGTTCGAGTGCGCGGCGGCGCACAGCGCCTCGTAGCCGCGCGGCCCGTGCGGCAGGTCGCCGACGGCCTCGCGCATGGCGCCGAGGTGGGCCCGAAAGGTCTCGCCCAGCAGCCAGGACAGGCTGTCTTCGAAGTCCGCGGGCGGAGCGGGAGCGGTGGTTTCGGGCATGTCATCAGGGTACCGCACTCAGGGGACTTGACAAATAATCTGTAGCACAGACATTCTTGGATCAAGACGAACTGTCACACAGACGATCTGAGGAGCAACTCATGGCCCATCTTCTGCACGTGGACTCCTCGCTGTTCACGGAGACCTCGGTGTCCAAGGAGATCGCGCGCACCTTCCGCGAGAACTGGGCCGAGGCGCATCCGGGCGGCGTGGTCACCTACCGAGACCTCGGCACGAACCCGGTCGCGGCGCTGACCGAGGCCGCGTTGATCGGCGGGATGACCCCGCAGGATCAGCGCACGCCCGCGCAGGAGGCCGCGCTCGCGACCCGGGCGGAGCTGGTGGAGGAGGTGCTGCGGGCGGACGCCTACCTACTCGGCGTTCCCATGTACAACTGGGCGATACCCGGCACCCTCAAGGTCTGGCTCGACCAGGTCATCGAGAAGGACCGCACCGTGACCATGGGCGCTACGCCGCCGCTGGCCGGCCGTCCGGCGACCGTGGTCCTGAGCTACGGCGGCGGCTACTTCCCGGGCACGCCGCGCGAGGGCTGGGACTTCGTGCAGCCCTACCTGGAGACCGTGCTCGGCAAGGCACTCGGCCTCGACGTCACCTTCGTGACCACCCAGCTGACCCTGGCCGAGCGCAACCCTGCGATGTCGGAATTCATCCCGCAGGCCAAGGAACTGCGTGCCAAGGCGCACGAGTCCGCCGCCGTCCAGGCCAAGGACATAGCCGCACGCTTCGAACTCGCCGCCAGCTGAGCCGGCTTGCCTGCAGCCGCCTAGCCGACTGCGCCGCCCGCGTCGGCCGGCTCTGGAGATGCGCCTGAGGTCTCAGCTCCGGCCGCGCGGCGCGGCGGGAGGGCGGTGAGCGCGAGCCCGGCCAACACCACTACGCAGGCGCCGAGCGTCTGCCCGCTGATTGACTCGTCAATAAGGATTCTGCTCAAGAAGAGCGCGCACACCGGGATCGCCAGGGCGAACGGCGTCACCCGATCCGCCGGGTATCTGGCCAGGAGCGAGGACCAGAGGCTCATCGCGACGATCGTGCCGAGCACCACCATGTAACCGAGGGCCAGCCAGGCGCGCGGCCCTGCCACGGTCAGTGCGGCCCATTCGGCGTGCACACCCCTGCCGCGGCCCGGTACCCGCTGCGTCAGGGAGAGCGCCAGCAGCGGAATCGGCGGAATCAGGGCCGACCAGATGATGAGCCGGAAGCCGTTGTCCGCCCGCTTCTCGGTAAACGGGGCCACCCGCATGCACACATTTCCTACCGCCCAACTCGCCCCAGCCCCGAGCACCATGAAAAGCGCGGAGAGCGGAACAGCGCCGCCGCGTGTCAGGCCCACGAGGCCGAGCCCCAAGCTGCTGATAACGAGGCCGACGACGCGGCGGGCCGTCGGCCGCTCGCGCAGTGCCACGGCGGAGACCAGGATCGTAAGCGGCACCTGCGCCTGAACGACGAGGGCGGCGAGCCCCGAGGGCATCCCGGCCGCCATCCCCAGATACAAGAGTCCATACTGTCCGATGGAGAGAAAGAGGCCGATCACGGCGATCCAGCGGCAAGGCAGCGACGGCCTCGGCACGAACAGACAGCCCACCGACACGAAGAGGAATCGCAGACCTCCGACGAGCAGCGGCGGCAGAGCGCTGAGTGCGCCCTCGGTGACCGGAAAGCTCAGGGCCCAGGCGACTACCACGAACAGGGTCAGCGACAGATCACGTGGGGTCAGCGCAGTACGTGTGGGCATGGACCTCAGTCAATCGGTCCGGTAATCTGCACGTCTATCGAAAAGATCTGCGTGGAACCATGAAGGTGATCTGCATGATAGATCCGAACCACCTGCGGACGCTTCGAGCACTCGCCGACCACGGCACGGTCGTCGCCGCCGCGGAGACGCTGCACCTGAGTCCCTCCGCCGTCTCCCAGCAGCTCAACTCCTTGGCGCGCAGCACCGGCTGCACGCTGCTGGAGAAACGCGGTCGCGGGGTGATGCTGACTCAGCCCGCGAAGATCCTGCTCGAGCACGCGGACGCCATCCTCGAGCGCTTCGAGCAGGCCGAGAGCGACATGCGCAGCTACCAGCAGGGCGAGGCCGCCGTGCTGCGCGTCGGGGGATTCTCCACCTCCCTGCAGGGCTTCGTGGCCGAGGCCGTCTCGACCGCGCTGCACCGCAGCCCCGGCTGGAGCATCCAGATCGAGGAGGTGGAGTCCGAGGAGTCGATGGCGATGCTGCTCGATCGCGAACTCGACCTGGCCGTGGTGATGATCGCCCCCAATCGCCCGCTGCTGGCGGACCGTCGGATCAGCCTGGAGCCGCTGCTCGCCGACACCTACTGTGCGGTCGTGCCGGCCGTCCACCCCCTGGGGGCCCTGTCCGAACTGGACCGGCTGAGTCGGCTCGCCTACGAACCCTGGGTGCTCTCGCGGCACTGGACGTCCTGCCACGAGATCGTGATGGCGGCCTGCGCCGTCTCCGGATTCCAGCCGCGTGCCGCGCACAACACCACGGATTTCACGGCCTCCGTGGCAATGGTCGGCCACGGCCTCGGCGTGGCGGTGATCCCGCAGCTCGGCCTGCCCCGCTTCGTCCCGGACACGGTCAAGGTACTGCCGATCCGCACCGATCCGCCGACCCGGCACATCGCGGTAGCCGTCCGCAGCGGCTCCGCGCAGCCCGGCTCGCCCCTGGCCCAGTTCCGTGCCCTGCTCAAGGAGACGGTCGCCCCATTCGAGGCTCCCGCGGTCACTGCTTGAGATGACACCGCTGGAAGGGATGGGAAGGGGCAGGAAGGAGCGAGCCGTCGAGCAGCCTCCAGCGGTGAGGGCGGCACCCGCGGCCCGCCATACCGCCCGCCATGACGCGTCAGGCAGACCCGTCGCTCGGCGGCAGTCCCGCCCCACCCAACACGTCGAGGTCCGTGCGCTGGGGTGGACCGGCGAGCAGCGCCATCACGTCCGCCGGTTTGGGGCCGTCGGTGGGGGCGGCTTTCAGCGCGGCCTGGGCGCTCGCGTCGTCCTGCCAGACCTCGATGACGCGCACCGAGTCCGGGTCCTGGGTGTCCCGGGCGATCGCGTAGACCTCGCAGCCGGGGAAGCCGCGCAGGCTCTCGGCGACGCGCAGTAGCAGCTCGGCGAGGTCGGCGCCGCGGCCCGGCTGCGCGGTCATCGTCATCAGGCGACCGATCACGGCCGGGCCCCTTCCCTTGCCCTCGCTTTGTGCATCAGCCGCGGGCGAGCTTCAGCAGACGCTGCAACGGCTCCAGGTCGAACGGAGCGTCGCCGCCGAGGATGATGTGGGTCGCGCCGGCCTCGACGTACGCGTCGACGTTGTCCAGCTCCGGGTTGTTGATCAACACGGTGCGGTCGATCTCCTTCGGGTCCCGGCCGAGCTTCGCGCACCACTCGTCGAGCACCGCGCTCTTGTGCCGGAAGTTCTCCGGCGGGCCGAAGGCGTTCCACAGCTGCGCGTACTCGGCGACCAGGCGGAGTGTGACCTTCTCGCCCGAGCCGCCGATCATGATCGGCAGGTCCGGCGCCGCTGGGTTGAGCTTGGCCAGCCGCTCCTTGATCCGGGGCAGCGCCGCCTTCAGCGCCCTGAGCCGGTCGGGGGCGGTGCCGAACTCGTAGCCGTACTCCTCGTAGTCCCGCTCGAACCAGCCCGCGCCGACGCCCAGGATCGTGCGTCCGCCGCTGATCTCGTTGGTGGTGCGGGCCATGTCGGCGAGCAGATCGGGGTTGCGGTACGAGTTGCACGTCACCAGCGCGCCGATCTGGGCGTGCTTGGTGGTCGCGGCCATGGCGCCGAGCACGGTCCAGCACTCGTAGTGCGGGCCGTCGGGCTCGCCGAACAGCGGGTAGAAGTGATCCCAGGTCCAGATCGTGTCCACGCCCAGCTCGTCGGCGGCCACCCAGGCCTGACGGAACTGGTCCATGGTGCAGTGCTGCGGGCGAAGCTGGATCCCGACCTTGAAGCGCGACATCTATCTCTCTCCTAGAGCTTGGGCTGCTCTGCGCAGTCTTACCGAATCGGACTACGAGCTGCGTTGACAGTCCTGCCGTGGCGGTACGCCATCCTATCCGGCGCCGGGCCGGGCACCGCGCAACTCTCGCCGATGTCAGCGACTTCTGCGGCCTGGTCGGATTATGGGATTGGATCGGCTTTGCCCGCGCTCCCGTCGAGCAGTTCTGCGAGAGTGAGGGGCCTGATGTCGGTGGGCTGGGCGAGGTGCTGATATTGCGTCGCGCAGGAGAAACCGTCGATCACCATCGTCGTCGTCACTTCGTCGTCCGACGCGTCCCAGATCGCAGCCGCGATTTTGGGCAGCCACTGCTCCTCGCCGATCTGACGCGAGATCGCCTCGTGCTCAGCGCGGAAGCCGAAGGAGCCGGCCAGCCCGCAGCAGCCGGCGTCGAGCACGTCCACCCGGGTGTAGCCAAGTTGCCGCAGCAGCCTTCGATCGGCGTCGGCGGCCTGTACGGCGCGTGCATGGCAGTGCGGGTGGATGACGATGCGGTGCTCTGTCACTGTCCCCGGCCCCGCTGCCGCGGCTGTTCGGGCGCTTCGGCCGGCGCCCAGGCTCGCGTGTGTGCTTGCCTGGGTCCTTGGCTGTGCGACCTCGTAGGCGAGTGGGGAGAGGTCGTCCGGGTCCAGGGTGAGCAGGTGTTCGGCGGGGGAGCGGGATAGGCCGGCCAGCTTCGCCGCGCGCGGATCCTCGGGCAGCAGGGCCGGCAGTTCGTCGCGGAACGCGGCCAGGCAGCTCGGCTCGGGAACCACGATCGGCACGTCCATCGAGGTGAACGGCTCCAGTACGTCGAGCAGGCGGCGTAGGGTGCGCTTGGCGAGCTTCAGCATCCCGGCGTCGTAGAGCGGTCTGCCGCAGCAGGCCCAATCATGGGGCACGGCAACGCGCTCGCCCACGGATTCGAAGACGCGCCGCCAGGCCTCGCCGACGTCTGGCCGGTAGGCGTCCGTGAACGTGTCCGGCCAAAGTACGACCGTCGGGCTTTCCGGCAGCGGAGTGTCCCGCTGGCTACGTCGCAGGGTTTTGCTCGCGATGACGGGGGCCGGGCGTCGCGTCGTCACGCCGGCGCTTTTCATGACGAGGGCGCTGAGGCGGGAGCCGTTGAGGACGGCGTTGGTGAGCTTCGGCAGGCGCGCGCCCAGTCGTGCGATCCACGGGGTGAGCCCGAGCGCGTACATGGCTCGGGGTCGCAGGCGCCTGCGGTAATGATGGGCCAGGAACTCGGACTTGTAGGTGGCCATGTCCACGTGGGTGGGGCAGTCTGTCGCGCAGCCCTTGCAGGCGAGGCACAGGTCGAGGGCCTCGCGGACGTCCTTGTTCCGCCAGGTATGCGGCGTCACTTCGCCTTGGAAGAGCTCGACGAGGAGTTTCGCGCGGCCTCGGGTCGAGTGCCGCTCGTCCCTCGTCGCGCGGTACGAGGGGCACATCACCCCGGCGTCGTCCCGGCGGCAACGGCCCACGCCGACGCAGCGTTCCGCCGCGTGTTGCAGTGAGCCGTCGTCGTGGGCGAGCGCGAAGAAGTGCTGCTGCGCGGGCGCGGGGTCTTTCCGGTACGACGGGCCGTAGCGCAGGTTCGTGTCCAGTGGGTACGGGTCGACGACCTTGCCCGGGTTCATTCGGCCGCGCGGATCGAAGACCGACTTGACCTGCCGGAACGCGTCCACGAGTTCGGGCCCGTACATCTTCTCCAGCAGTTCGCCGCGCGCCTGGCCGTCGCCGTGCTCGCCGGAGAGCGAACCGCCGAGCGAGACGACCAGGTCCGCCGCGCGTTCCACGTAAGCGCGATACATCCGCAGGCCGCTCTCGGTGTGCAGGTCGAAGTTGTTGCGGGTGTGCACGCACCCCTGGCCGAAGTGGCCGTACCAGGCTCCCGCGTACCCGTACTCCGCCCAGAGCGCGGAGATACCTCGCAGGTACTCGCCGAGCCGCGCCGGCGGGACCGCGCCGTCCTCCCAGCCCTCCGCGTTGTGGCCGCCGTCCGGGCGCAGTGCGGTCGCGCCTAGCCCTGATTCGCGGATGGCCCAGGCGCCACGCTGCTCGGCCTGGTCGACCAGCAGACGGTGTCCGACCTCTGCCGGCAGCGAGACGGCCAGGGCGTGGGCTGCCTCGTCCGCCTCGACCTCTGTGTCGCCGCCCACCTCGGCCAGCAGCCAGCCGCCGGAGTCCGCGGTCAGCGCGGCGTCGACGCCGGGCAGCAGCGGAAGATGGTCCAGGTTCAGTCCGCGCGCCTTCATCTGTCGCACCAGCGCGACGTCGAAGCCCTCAAGGCCCAGCAGCGGGTGCGGCAGCTTCGATGCGAGGACGGCAGGGACCGCGTCGGCGGCCTCGAACACGTCCCGGTAGGCGAGAATCAGCAGCCGACGGTGCGCTGGGCTGGGCGTGAGCGTGACCAGCGCTTCCGTCACCAGTGCGCAGGTCGACTCGGTGCCGACGAGCAGCCGCGCCGCGTTCAGCGGCCGGCCCGGCAGCAGCTGGTCGAGGTTGTAGCCCGAGACGCGACGCGGGATGTCCGGAAACCGCTCGCGGATCAGGTCGGCGTGCCGGCGGCCGATCTCCCGCAGCGAACCGAGGATCCCGGCCTCCGGCGCGCCCGCGCGGACCGCCTCGGCGTAAGCGGCCTCGTCGTATTCGCCGAACTCGTATTCGCCCCCGCCGTAGCAGGCCACCCGCAGACTCAGCACGTTGTCGACGGTCTTGCCCGCGTACAGCGCATGGGTGCCGCAGGAATTGTTGCCGATCATCCCGCCGAGGGTGCACCAGGCGTGCGTCGCGGGATCCGGGCCGAAGGTCAGGCCGTGTGCCTCGGCGGCCCGGCGCAGATCGTCGAGCACCACTCCCGGCTCGACTCGGGCCGTACGGGCCTGCGGGTCGATTTCGATGATCCGATTCATATGCCTGCTGAAGTCGAAGACCACCGCCGCATTGCACGCCTGTCCCGCCAGCGACGTACCGGCCCCGCGCCCCAGTACCGGCACGTCCCGCTCCGCGCAGACGGCGAGCGCCGCTACGACGTCCCCGGCCGAGCGGGGAAAGATCACGCCCAGCGGGACCTGTCGATAGTTGGATGAATCGGTCGCGTACGCCGCGCGAGTCCCGGCATCGAACTCCACGTCCCCGGCCACCGCCGCCCGCAGTTGCCTCTCCAGCCCGCCGATCCCCATTGATGTGGACATATCGGCGATCCTAGAGCAGCCGGGAGCGCCGAGTATGATCACGCCCTGTGAACGCACCGCCGGACAGGGGCCCACGTCCCCCGAACCTCACCCGCCGCTCGCTGATCGCGCTCGGCCTCGGCGCCGGGGTCACCGCGGTGACGGCCTGGGGCGGTGGCCGCGGCGTGCTCGGCGAGCCGGGCTCCGAGGCGCAGAACGACGGGATCAGCCTCACCGACGTCTCCCTCGCGCTCGACTGGACGCCCAACACCAACCACACCGGCATCTTCGCCGCCCAGCAGCTCGGCTACTTCGCCCAGCAGGGCATCGACCTCAAGATCGTGCCGTACGGCTCGACCGCCCCCGAGACCCTCGTCTCCACGCACAAGGCGGACTTCGGCATCTCCTACCAGGACGGGCTGACCGAGGCGGCGGTCTCCGGCGGGGACATCATCTCCGTCTTCGCGATCACGCAGAAGACGGACGTGTGCATCGGCGTCCGCGCGGATTCGGACATCACCAGCCTCAAGCAGTTGGACGGCAAGACTTACGCGGGTTACGGCGGCCCGATGGAGGTCCCGATGCTCGAGTACGTGATCAAGGCTGCAGGCGGGACCGGCCAGTTCAAGAACGTCACCCTCAACACCGATGCCTACCAGGCGCTCTACGCCGGACAGGCGGACTTCGCGATGCCTGAGCCGACCTGGGAGGTGCTCCAGGCCAAGCTCGTCGGCAAGCCGCTGCGTACCTTCGATGTCACGGCCTACGGCTTCCCGCCCATCTACTCGGTGATCATCGGCTCCTCGAATCACTACCTTCAACAGAACGGCGACGTCGCCCGGCGCTTCCTCGCGGCGATCGAGGAGGGCTACGCGTACGCGTCGGCGCACCCGACCGAGGCGGCGAACCTGCTGATCCAGGCGAACGAGGCGGTGCTCGGCACCCAGCAGCAGTTGGTGTTGGAGAGCGCCGCGCTCGAAGCAGACCAGTATTACAAAGACCCTGCCGGGCAGATCGGCTATCAGAGCGAGGAGCGCTGGCGGGCACTGACCGACTTCATGTTCAAGAACGGCATCCTGACCGATGCCTCCGGTAAGCCGCTCGCAACCGAACCGAAGGTGTCCTCGCTGTTCACCAACTACTACCTCCCGGCGAGCGTGAACGCATGACGCCGCGACGGCTCATTCGCATGCTGTGGCCGCCGTTGCTGCTGGCCGCCGTACTGCTGCTCGGTTGGCAACTGCTCGCCGACCACAGCATCAAGAACGCCGAGGTGCTGCCGTCGCCGACGCAGATCGTCTCGGCCGGCTGGCAGCAGCGCACGGCGATCTGGCACAACGCGATGCCGACGCTGCGCGAGACGGAACTCGGCTTCGCCTTCTCCTTCGTGGTCTCCTGGGTCCTGGCCTCCGCGATGGATTTCTCCGCGAGTGTGCGCCGGGCCGTCTATCCGCTGCTCGTGGCCTCGCAGACAGTGCCGATCATCGCCATCGCGCCCTTGTTCGTGGTCATGTTCGGCTTCGGGATCGGGCCGAAGGTGCTGCTCGTGGCGCTGGCCACGTTCTTCCCGCTGGCCGCTTCGCTCGCCGCCGGGTTCGCCAACGCCGACGGGGACGCCGATCGGCTGTTGCGCTCGATGGGTGCGAGCCGGTGGCGGATCTTCTGGACGGTGCGGGTGCCCGGAGCGCTGCCGTTCTTCTTCAGCGGCCTGCGCGTCGCCATCACGTATGCGATCAGCGGCGCCGTGTTCGCCGAATACGCCGGCGCCGAGAGCGGCCTCGGCATCTACCTGCAGCAGATGCAGCAGGTGTTCCGCGCGGACCTGGTCTTCGCGATTGTCGCGGTCATCGCCGTCTGCAGCGTCGCGCTGTTCGCGCTGACGTATCTGCTGGAGCGCTGGCTCACGCCCTGGCGCAAGTATGAGCGAGCAGAGAAGGCAGGGCGATGAGCGAGTTCCTGCTCGAAACCAAGGGTCTGACGCACGAGTACGCGCGTCCCGGCGGAGCCGAGCCGCTGGCCGTGCTCGACGGGCTGGATCTGCAGGTCCGCGAGGGCGAGATCGCGGCCCTTGTGGGTCCGAGCGGCTGCGGCAAGTCGACGCTGCTGAACATCCTGTCCGGCCTGGACCGGCAGACCGGCGGCGCGGTCACGATCGGCGGCGCCGGTTCCGTCGCGTACATGCCGCAGAAGGACCTGCTCTTCCCCTGGCGCACGATCGAGGACAACGCGATCCTCGGGCTCGAAGTCGGCGGACTGAAGAAGAAGGACGCCCGCGAGCAGGTCAGGCCGCTCTTCGCCGAGTTCGGCCTGGCAGGGTTCGAATACGCGTACCCGGCGCAGCTGTCGGGAGGCATGCGCCAGCGTGTGGCGCTGCTGCGCACGGTCGCGATGCAGCGGCCCGTGCTGCTGTTGGACGAGCCGTTCGGTGCGCTCGATTCGCTCACTCGCACCCAGATGCAGCTGTGGCTGGCAGAGACCTGGCAGCGGCACGGGTGGACGATCGTGCTGGTCACCCACGACATCCGGGAGGCGGTGTTCCTCGCGGACAGCGTGCACGTGCTGACCCCGCGCCCCGCGCGCGTCGCCCGCCGGGTCGAGATCGAGCTGCCCCGGCCGCGCACGGTCGATACCTTCGGCCTGCCCCAGTTCGCCACCCTGGAGCGGGAGCTGCTCGGCGTGCTCACCTCGGGCGACGTGGGCTGACCGGTAGGTTCCCGACATGTCGCAGTCCTCGAAGCACCTGGTCCACGGCCTGGGCGTGGAGCCGGCCGAACCGGACTGGCCGCCGCTCACCCTGTCGGAGCTCGACAAACTGCTGAGACGCTACCCGGAGGCAAGCGGCGCGAGCGAACTGCGATGGCGCTCGCCGAGGCCGCTGTCCGCCGCGGCGCTGGTGCGGGCGACGTCTGGCACGGAGCTCTTCGTCAAGCGTCACCACGTCAGCGTCCGCACACAGGCCGGCCTGGCCGAAGAGCATGGATTCCTGGCCTACCTGGCCGGCCGCGCCGCGCCGGTTGTCGGCGTCCTGGCGAACATCGACGGCCAGACTGCTTCCACCAGCGACGACGGCGAGTGGACGTACGAGGTACACACCCTCGGCGAGGGCGACGACGTCTACCGGGATGCGATCTCCTGGTCGCCGTTCATCACACTGGAGCACGCGCGCTCGGCCGGGAGGATGCTCGCTCGGCTGCATCAGGCGGCGCAGGGCTATGACGCGCCTACCAGGGGAGCGGCGCCGCTGATCGGCGGGTTCACCATCTTCGGCGACGGCGCGGACCCGATCGCGGCAGCGACGAGATACGTGGCTGCGCGTCCCGCGTTGGCGGCGGATCTCGCACGTCGCCCCGAGTGGACGGGTGAGCTCGAACGCTGGCACCTGCCGTTTTACCAGCGGCTTCGGCCGCAGTTGGCGAAACTCGATCCGCTGTGGACGCACAATGATCTGCACGCCTCGAATCTACTCTGGCGCGGCGACGAGGCCGTGACGGCGATCGACTTCAACCTGGCAGACCGGGCGTTCGCGGCGCACGATCTGGCCGTGGCGATCGAGCGCAACGCGATCGAGTGGGTGGAGTTGGACGCGAACGGCGAGGAGGCGGTCCACGCCGACGCCGCCTGCGCGATCATCGAGGGTTACGAGGAAGTCCGGAGGCTGACAGATGCCGAGTGCGCCGCGCTGCCGGACCTGCTGCCGTTGTGCCACGTCGATTTCGCCCTGAGCGAGCTCGACTACTTCGTCGGCGTCACGAAGTCCGCGGAGAACGCCGATCTCGCGTATCGGTACCTCGTCGATCACGCGGCCTGGTTCACGGGCGACGCGGGAAGCGGGCTGCTGCGCCGCGTCCGAGCGGCACTGAGCGCGTAAACGCTGAGCCTTACGCGCGCTGCCGGCCCTACTCCTCGTGCCGGACCGCCCAGAGCGCCGCCTGCGTCCGGTCCGCGACCCCCAACTTCATCAGCACGTTCGACACATGCGTCTTGACCGTCTTCTCGGCGAGCATCAGCGCCTTCGCGATCTCGCGGTTCGACTTCCCGGCCGCGATCAGCTCGAGCACCTCTCGCTCCCGCGCCGTCAACTGCGGGCCCTGCTGTGCGCCCGTCCCGGTCCCACCCGCGCCGCTTGCGGCCTGCGCCACGAGCGCTTCCGAGACTTGCGGGCCCAGTACGACGTGGCCGGCTGCGACCGCCCTGACCGCCGTCGCCAGCGCCGCCGGGTCCACCTCCTTCGAGATATAACCCCGCGCACCCGCGCGCAGTGCAGGCAGGGCGCTGCGATACTCGCCGAAACTCGTCACCACCAGCGCCCGCTCCGCCAACCCGAGTTCCGCCAACGTCCCCAGCGCCGAGAGGCCGTCCACGCCGGGCATCACCAGATCCAGCAGCACGACGTCGGGCAGCAGCTTCTCCGTCAGCTCCGCCGCCTGGGCGCCGTCCGCGGCCTCGCCGACCACCTCGAGGTCGGGTTCCAGCTCCAGGAACACCCGTAGCCCTTGTCGCACCATCGGATGATCGTCGGCGATCAGCACTCGGATCTTCTTCGTCCCCGCAGACCCGCTGTCGCTACCGGCCACGGGGTACCTCCAGCTCGATCACCGTACCTGCGCCCTCTTTCGTCCGCACCGTCAGCCGTCCGCCCACCGAGTCGGCGCGCTCGCGCATCGAGACGAGGCCGAGGCCCCGGCCCGCCGCCTCCGGGTCGAAGCCCTTGCCGTCGTCCTTCACCACCAGCCGCGTCCCGCAGGCCGAGCCGAGCCCCTTGCCGCAGCCCTCCTGCGCCGATCCTTCCAGCGACACGTCGATCCGCGTCGCTCCAGAGTGCTTCAGCGCGTTGTGCAGCGCCTCCTGCGCCACCCGCAGCACGACCTGATCATGGGTCGGCGGCAGGGGCGGGGACGGGCAGTTCGTGAAGGTCACCTTCGGCCCGCCGTGAGCGCTGCGCGCCCGGTCGATCACCGCGACCTGCTTGCGCAACGCCTCGGCCAGGCCGTCCCCGGCGAGATCGGGCGTCCGCAGCTCCCCGACGGCCGTCGACAGCTCGGCCGCAGCCTCCGTCGCCAGCGCGCCGACCTGCGCCAACTGTTCACGCGCCCGCTCCGGGTTCGTGTCGACGAGGCTGCTCGCGGCCTGCGCCGTCAACCGCAACGCGAACAGCTTCTGCGCTACCGCGTCGTGCAGTTCCCTGGCCAGCCGAGCCCGCTCCGTGGTGATCGCCAGCTCGCGCTCGCGCTCGTACAGCCGCGCGTGCGTCAACGCGATCGCCGCATGTGCCGCGAGGATCTTCAGCAGCGCCTCGTCGTCCTCGGTGAAGCCGTCGCCAACGGGCTCGGTGTTGCCCATGAACAGCGCGCCCAGGATCTCCTGCCCGTCCCGGATCGGCACGCCGAGGAAGCCCTTGAGCCGCGGATGCGCCGCGGGCCACCAGCCGAAACGCGGATCCGTCGTGATGTCCGCGAGCCGCTGTGGATGCGGGTCCTGCATCATCACGCCGAGCATCCCGTGCTGCCTCGGCAACGGGCCGATCGCCTTCCACTGCTCGTCCGTGACCCCTTCGACCAGGAACCTGGCGAAGGAGCCGGCGCCGTCCGGCACGCCGAGCGCCGCGTACTGCGCACCGACGAGGTCCCGCGCCGTGCGCAGGATGGTGCGCAGCACCGCCGAGGTGTCCAGATGGCGGGTCACGGCGAGTACGGCCTCACTCAGCTCGCTCATCGCAGCCAGCGCGGCCGCCCTCGCTCGGTTCTCGGACATGCACTCACAGTACCGCCGACCTCCGCCGGAACGGATCAGTCCGTGTACGGGCATTGGTCCTAGGACCAAAGTCCTGCGACGGACCGGGCCACGGCCCGATCACCGCCCGCGTGTCCCGGCGGGACAGTCGAGCCATGACGAACACGACTTCCCCCTGGTGGAACATCGACAGCTCTACTTCCCGCGACTCCAAGCCCGTCGCCGTGATCACCGGCGCCTCGCGCGGCCTCGGCCTCGAACTGGCCCGCGACCTCGCCCGGGCCGGCTGGCGCCTGGTGCTCACGGCCCGCGGCGAGGATCAGCTCGCCAGAATGGCCGCGGAGCTCGCCGGGCTTACAGACGTGGTCGCGCTGGCCGGCAGCGTCGTGGACGACGACCACCGGGCCGAACTGGCTCACGCGGCGGCCGAGCTCGGCGGTGCCGACCTGCTGGTCAACAACGCCTCCACGCTCGCCGGTTTCGACCTGGATGGCGCGCCGATGCCGACGCTCGCGCAGTTCCCGCTCGTCGGGCTGCTCGAGACCTTCGAGGTCAACGTGCTCGGCCCGCTCGCGCTGACCCA
>Ga0073928_10002230_pt1 | contig 34171 bp, 30 predicted proteins | sample PaiPotPPA55metaG_FD_76969 | JGI IMG/M metagenome (GOLD analysis project Ga0073928, IMG submission 76969) | Iron sulfur acid spring bacterial and archeal communities from Banff, Canada, to study Microbial Dark Matter (Phase II) - Paint Pots PPA... ...
CACCATTCACCGCGCGCGATTTCGCGCAGGCGATCGCGGGGATTGAATAGACCTCATCCTTCGAGACGCGCGCAAGGGCGCGCTCCTCAGGATGAGGACAACGGACAGCCCTCATCCTGAGGAGGCGCGAAAGCGCCCTCTCGAAGGATGAGTTGAAGGCGAGTTAACGTGAATTGACGGATCGAATAATGGACAAAACCACGCCGCATCCGCTGTTCAAGCTCGCGACCGAACTCGGCCCGCTGGTGGTGTTCTTTGTGGCGAACGCCAAATTCCATCTGTTCGTCGCCACCGGCGCCTTCATGGTGGCGGTGGTGGCCGCGATGATCGCGTCTTATGTGGTGACGCGGCACGTGCCGATCATGGCACTGGTCACTGGCGTCGTCGTGCTCGTGTTCGGCACGCTGACATTGGTGCTGCACGACGAAACCTTCATCAAGGTCAAGCCCACCATCATATACGGCCTGTTCGCCGCAATTCTCGGCGGCGGCCTGCTGTTCGGCCGCTCCTTTATCGCCATCATCTTCGATCAGATGTTCAATCTCACGCCGCAAGGCTGGCGCATCCTCACCCTGCGCTGGGCGCTGTTCTTTTTCGCGATGGCGATCCTGAACGAAGTCGTCTGGCGCACCCAGACCACCGATTTCTGGGTAGCGTTCAAGGCATTCGGCGTGATCCCGCTGACGATGGCCTTTGCGGTCACGCAGATGCCGCTGATCAAGCGTTACCATCTGGACCCGGTGTCGCTGCAAGCAAGCGAGGCGGCGGAGGGGGATGTGAGCAAGTAGGTGACGCTCCGCATCCTGCGCGTCATTCCGGGCTAGAGTTTTCCCGATGCGCAACCGCGCATCTGAGGTCTGGTCCGGAGCCTGTCATCGGGCGGCGCAAGCGCCGACCCGTTGAGACCATCCCGGAATGACGACTACGTCGTCACTTCAGCGCCTTGTCGATCTCGACCTTGAGCACGGTGTCGATATTCTCCGGCGTCACCGGGCCGACCATCTTGTAGACGATGGTGCCGTCGCGCCCGACAATAAAGGTCTCCGGCACGCCATAGACTCCCCATTCGATCGCGGCGCGGCCATTGGCGTCGACGCCGACAATGCCATAGGGATTGCCGTAGCGGCCGAGGAAGCGCCGGGCATTGTCGGGCGCGTCCTTGTAGTTGATGCCGACGATCTGCAGCCGTTTGTCACGGCCAAGCTGGGTCAGCAATGGCGCTTCGTCGTGGCACGGCACGCACCACGACGCCCAGACGTTGACGACGCTGACCTTGCCCTTGAACATGGCAGGATCGAGCCCGGGTACCGGCGTGCCGCTTTCGGCGAGGCCCTGCAGCGGCGGCAGCGCGGTTGGCGGCGCCGGATGGCCGATCAGCGCGGAGGGAATCCGCGACGGATCGCTGTTGCCGAGCCGGAACCAGAAGATGGCGGCGAGCGCCGCGAAGGCGACGAGGGGCAGCGCCATCAGCCAGCGCGAGGTTCGTGGGCTTGTACCTGTTGTCGAAGGTTCGCTCATCTGATGTCCGTCGCGCTGCGCCCGGAGCGCCTGAGGACGCCCCCGGCTTCGAGTTCGCGCAGATGTCGCCGCTGGCGGCGATAATCGATCGTGATCCATCCAATCAGCATCAGCACGACCGCCGTCACCAGCAAATAGGACGTCACGATGAAGGGCGCGTAGGGGCCAAGCGACATCGCGTTCACGCCGAACGCCGGCTGGCTTGCATCATCTGCAACGCGCGCACCCGGCGGCGCAGGATCTCGTTGCGCATCGCCGCCAGATGCAGCGTGAGGAACAGCAGCGAAAATGCCAGCGCCATCACCAACAGCGGAATCAAAAAAGCGCGATCGAGCGACGGCCCGCCCATTCGCATCACCGACGCCGGCTGATGCAGCGTGTTCCACCAGTCCACCGAGAATTTGATGATGGGCAGATTGATCGCGCCCACCAGCGTCAGGATTGCGGCGGCGCGCGCGGCCCGCGACGGATCCTCCACCGCGCGCCACAGCGCGATCAGGCCGAGATACATCAGAAACAGAATCAGCACCGAGGTCAGCCGCGCGTCCCACTCCCAATAGGTGCCCCACATCGGCCGCCCCCACAGCGAGCCCGTCACCAGCGCGAGAAACGTAAACGCAGCACCGATCGGGGCGGCGACCTTGGCGGCGACGTCGGCCAGCGGATGCCGCCACACCAGCGTGCCCAGCGCCGCCAGGCTCATCACGCCCCAGACGAACATCGACAGCCAGGCATTCGGCACGTGAATGAACATGATCTTCACGGTGGCGCCCTGCTGATAGTCGTCGGGCGCCATGGCCGACTGGTAGAGGCCGATCGCGAGCAGGATCGCGGTCGCCGCCGCAAGCCACGGCAACAGGCGCGTGGTCAGGGTCAGGAACCGGGTGGGGTTGGCAAGATCGATCAGCGTCATGACATCCTGTTAATGGCAGCGGTCGTCACAGGCAATCAACATGAAGGTTTTCAGCGAGAGTTGATCGCATCAATATTAGTCCAACCCGTGCCGCAGGCTGGCGGCGGCGGCGAACGGTCCAACGACGAAGCTGACCAGCGACAGCGCGCACAGGATCGAAAACGGCGCCCCGAATGACGAGGGCCCTGTGATCGCGGCCTCCGAGGCGGCCACGCCAAAGATCAGCACCGGAATCGACAGCGGCAGCACCAGCACCGCAAGCAGCAGTCCGCCGCGATGCAGCGTCACGGCGAGCGCCGCGCCGATCATGCCGGTGAAGGTCAGTGCCGGCGTGCCGGCCAGAAGCGTCAGCGCGACGGCCGATGTCGCTGGGGCGTCGAGATTCAGCAGTAGCCCCAGCAGCGGGGTTGCGATGACCAGCGGCAATCCCGCGGCCAGCCAGTGCGCCAGCGCTTTCGCCGCGCAGCTCAATTCCAGCGGCATCCGGCTCATCACGATCAGATCGAGGGAACCGTCCTCGTGGTCGGCCATGAACAGGCGATCGAGGGTGAGCAGGCTTGCCAGCAGCGCGCCGAGCCAGAGGATCGCAGGACCGAGCCGCGTCAGAAGTGCGAGATCGGGCCCGACCGCGAACGGCATCAACACCACGACGGTGAGAAAGAACAGCACGCCGATCAGCGCACCGCCGCCGACGCGAAGCGCGATTCTGATGTCCCTCTTTAGCAATGCGATGAGGGCCGTCACGGAAGACCCCGCTGCGCGGGTTTGACTTGTGTGCGCTGAACCAGCAGCCAGAGTAGATCACTCCCTCCCTCCACAAGGGAGGAGGCATCGGCGAGTTCAGCGCCGAGCGGCAAGCAATTCTGCGCCCTCACGATGCGCCCCCGATTCGCAGTTCGCGCGCGGTAACGCCCAAGGGAATGTGGGTCGCGGCGATGACCAGACCGCCGCGCGACAGATGGTCCTCCATCAGCTTTGCGAACAGGGTCTGCCCGGCCGCGTCGAGGGCGTTGGTCGGCTCGTCGAGCAGCCAGAGCGGCCGCCGCACGGCCAGCAACCGGGCGATCGAGAGCCGCCGCCGCTGTCCGGCCGACAGATACGCGGCCGGCAACCCTGCGGCATGATCGAGCCCCACCGAACCGAGGATTGCCGCCGGATCGAACGCCTCGCCGCCGAGAAAATCCCGCCAGAACCCCAGATTTTCCGACACGCTCAGCGCCGGTTTGATCGCGTCGCGGTGGCCGAGATAATGGATTTGCTCAGGCAGGGTCAGCTCGGTCTCGCCGCCTTCCAGGCTGATCGCGCCCCCTGCCATGGTGAGCAGGCCGGCGATCAACCGCAGCAGCGAGGTTTTGCCCGATCCATTGGCGCCGGTGACAGCCAGCGCCTGACCCGAGGCGGCCTCAAAATCAAGACCGGAAAAAACTTCCCGTCCGCCCCTCACACACCTTACGCCGCTTCCAGTGAGCCGCATGTTGCCCTTTCACAGCCCTCTGGAAACGACGGCTACCGAATCGGAATTTGTGGGTAGCGCAATGATTGTCGGTGTGGCGGTGCTTGTTGAAAGATTCTATAAGCCGGAACTTGATGCAGCACACAATCCGCCGCTGCAAGCTATCGGCCAAGCCTCTTCCTATCGGTCAAGCCTCTTCGCTGGTGTTATGATACCCTCGCCGGGTATAACTGACAATTGGGATTGCCTCACATGACCTCGCTCGACAGCTTCAAATGCCAAAAAACCCTCAAGGTTGGTGGCAAGACCTATGTCTATTACAGCCTGCCCGCCGCCGAGAAGAACGGTCTGAAGGCAATTTCCAAACTTCCCTATTCCATGAAGGTGCTGCTGGAAAACCTGCTGCGCAACGAGGACGGCCGCACCGTCAAGAAGGACGACATCGTCGCCGTCTCGAAGTGGCTGAAGAAGCGCGCGCTGGAACATGAAATCGCGTTCCGCCCGGCGCGGGTGCTGATGCAGGATTTCACCGGCGTGCCCGCGGTGGTCGATCTGGCAGCGATGCGCAACGCGATGCAGGCGCTCGGCGGCGACGCCGAGAAGATCAACCCGCTGGTGCCGGTCGATCTCGTCATCGACCACTCGGTAATCGTGAACTTCTTCGGCGACAACAAGGCGTTCGGGAAGAATGTGGTCGAGGAATACAAGCAGAATCAGGAGCGCTACGAATTCCTGAAGTGGGGCCAAAAGGCGTTTTCGAACTTCTCCGTGGTGCCGCCCGGCACCGGTATCTGTCACCAGGTCAATCTCGAATATCTCGCGCAGACGGTTTGGACCAGGAAGGAGAAAATGACGGTCGGCAAGAAGACCGGCACCTTCGAGGTCGCTTATCCGGATTCGCTTGTTGGCACCGATTCGCACACCACCATGGTCAACGGCCTTGCCGTGCTCGGCTGGGGTGTCGGCGGCATCGAGGCGGAAGCCTGCATGCTGGGCCAGCCGCTGTCGATGCTGCTGCCGGAAGTGGTCGGCTTCAAGCTCAAGGGTCAGCTCAAGGAAGGCGTTACCGCGACGGACCTGGTGCTGACGGTGACGCAGATGTTGCGCAAGCAGGGCGTGGTCGGAAAATTCGTGGAATTTTTCGGTCCCGGTCTCGATTTTCTCTCGGTCGCGGACAAGGCGACCATCGGCAATATGGCGCCGGAATATGGTGCGACCTGCGGCTTCTTCCCGGTCGATGCCGCGACCATCGACTATCTCAGGACCTCGGGCCGCAAGGCGGACCGCGTCGCGCTGGTGTCGGCCTATGCCAAGGCGCAGGGCCTGTTCCGCACCGCAAAATCCACCGACCCGGTATTCACGACGACGTTGACGCTTGATCTTGCCGATGTGGTGCCGTCGATGGCCGGACCGAAGCGTCCCGAAGGCCGTGTCGCGCTGCCCGCGGTGGCGGAAGGTTTCGCAGCCGCTATGGTCAGCGAGTACAGGAAGGCTGCCGACGCCTCGAAGCGCTATGCGGTGGAAAATCGCAATTTCGATCTCGGCCACGGCGACGTGGTGATCGCGGCGATCACCTCCTGCACCAACACCTCCAATCCGAGCGTTCTGATCGGCGCGGGGCTGCTGGCCCGCAATGCCGCCGCCAAGGGGCTGACGGCAAAGCCCTGGGTCAAGACGTCGCTGGCGCCGGGCAGCCAGGTGGTCGCGGAATATCTTTCCAATTCCGGGCTGCAACTCGATCTCGACAAGGTCGGCTTCAATCTGATCGGTTTCGGCTGCACCACCTGCATCGGCAATTCGGGCCCGCTGCCGGAAGAAATTTCGAAGTCGATCAACGACAACGGCATCATCGCCGCCGCCGTACTTTCCGGTAACAGGAATTTCGAAGGCCGCGTCAGCCCGGACGTGCAGGCCAACTATCTCGCCTCCCCGCCATTGGTCGTCGCTTACGCGCTGGCCGGAACGGTCACCAGGGATCTCGCGGTCGAGCCGATCGCCACCGGCAAGGACGGCAAGCCGGTGTATCTGAAGGATATCTGGCCGACCACCAAGGAGATCAACGCGCTGATGAAGAAATACGTTACCGCGACGATCTTCAAGAAGCGTTACGCGGACGTGTTCAAGGGCGACACCAACTGGCGCAAGATCAAGACCGTCGAGAGCGAGACCTATCGCTGGAACATGAGCTCGACCTATGTGCAGAACCCGCCCTATTTCGAAGGCATGAAGAAAGAGCCGGATCCGATCGTCGACGTCGTCGATGCGCGGATTCTGGCGATGTTCGGCGACAAGATCACCACCGATCACATCTCGCCGGCCGGCGCGATCAAGCTGACATCGCCTGCCGGGAAATATCTGTCCGAGCATCAGGTGCGTCCGGCCGACTTCAACCAATACGGTACGCGGCGCGGCAACCATGAAATCATGATGCGCGGCACCTTCGCCAATATCCGCATCAAGAACTTCATGCTGAAGGGCGCCGACGGCAACATTCCCGAAGGCGGCCTGACCAAGCACTGGCCCGACGGCGAGCAGATGTCGATCTACGACGCCGCGATGAAATATCAGGCTGAGCACGTGCCGCTGGTGGTTTTCGCCGGCGCCGAATACGGCAACGGTTCCTCGCGGGACTGGGCCGCGAAGGGGACCCGGCTGCTCGGCGTTCGCGCCGTGATTTGCCAGAGCTTCGAGCGCATCCATCGTTCCAATCTCGTCGGGATGGGCGTGCTGCCGCTCACCTTCGAGGATGGCGCGTCGTGGCCGTCGATCGGGCTGAAGGGCGATGAGACCGTAACCATACGGGGGTTGCAGGGCGACCTGAAACCGCGGCAGAAGCTTACCGCGGAAATCGTTTCGGGCGACGGCTCGCTGCAGCGCATTTCACTGCTATGCAGGATCGATACGCTCGACGAGCTCGACTATTATCGAAACGGCGGCATTCTGCATTACGTGCTGCGCAAGCTCGCAGCGTGATTGTGGTCGATAGCTCACTGCGAAGTGAGTAGCGAGGGAGTTGAAGGCGGCCTAAGAAAGATCGCCTTCGTCCTTCGAAGGCCGACGGCAAAGACCGTAAGGTTAACAGCGAGAAGTGTTAACGGCGGCAACGCGGATTTCCCCGGGTCCTGGTATGACAGTAATGATGGCCTACAATTGCATTTCGCGGTGGTCAGGAGCGCTTGGCGTCTGCGCCATTGTGGCAATTATCCGGCCAGCCCTTGCCGAACCCCGCGCGGTGGTCGAACTCTTCACCTCGCAAGGATGCTCGTCGTGTCCGCCTGCCGACAAGATCATCGGCGAGTTGGCCAAGGATCCTTCGGTGATCGCGCTGAGCATGCCGATCGATTACTGGGACTATCTTGGCTGGAAGGACACGCTGGCGGATGCGCGCTTCAGTGCCCGTCAGAAAGCCTATTCGCAGATGCGCGGCGATCGCGACGTCTACACGCCGCAGATGGTCGTGAACGGTGCCGCTCATGTGATCGGCAGCGACCGCGCCGGCATCGAAAGCGCGATCGGCAACACCAAGAAGGCCGTTGGCGTGATGTCGGTGCCGGTTTCCATGACGCTGGCAGGCAAGCAGATTACGGTGTCGGTGGCGGCCTCCGACAAGGGCCCGGCCGCGATGCATGGCGAAATCTGGATCTGCTCGATTTCGAAAGCGGTGCCGATATCGATCGGGCGGGGCGAGAATCGCGGCCGTGAAATCACCTACTTCAATGTGGTGCGCAACCTGCTGAAGGTCGGCGACTGGAACGGCAATGCCGGCAGCTGGACCGTGCCGCTGGAAAATATTTCCCGCGAGGGAATCGATGCCGCCGCCGTCTATGTCCAGGACGGCAGCCGCGACAGGCCGGGCCCGATGCTGGGCGCCGCGTATACGTCGCTTCACTAAGAATTTATCTCTGAGAATTTATCTCTGCGCGGTGTCTTCGCGCCAACGCGGCCCTGCTCCGGGTCAGCTGCAGGCTTTCGGATGGCAAGCGCCGCTATTGCTTCGTCATGACGAATTTGCCGACGCCATCCACATACGCCTGATAGCTGCCGCGAATGGTCTTGCTGTCCTTTGAGGACGTCCCCTGCATTCGAATATCCCATTTCGGGCACACGATCTGGAGTGCCAGATGCTGGTTGGAGGCGAGGAAATTCCCGGTGACTGAGCAAGAGTCCTTGTCGTCATTCTCGTAAGCGCCGGAAAAGCGTCCGTTCTTGTTCGCGAGCGACATCGCGTTCTTGCTGGTGTTGGACCAGATTACGGTCCAGCGCCCAGCGAGATCGTCAGCGCCGGCCTGGGCCACGGTGAGACCGGCGAAAGATGGCAAGAGAAGGCAAACCGGAGCCGCCATCCATTTCAGCATCCTGAATACCCCCTGTTTGCAAGACGCTTCCATTTACGAGACCTCTATTTGCAAGATCTGTCGAGCGGCAAATGGAGCGACTGACAGAACCTGGCCACGATATCACCCCTCGTCAAAGGCGCGATCCCGTCGCGCGTTCGCCGCCGACCTGCCCGGTCTCGACCGGATGCGGTTAAGCCAGGGACGGTGACGCTGCGCGTTGGAAGGCGGCGGCAGGTTTTGCGGCGATGCGATAACATCCAGCGCCGGCATGGAAAGCAAGGCAGCCAACTATCTGTCGACCAAAAAGAAAAAGGACCAACTCGCGTTGGCCCAGTATGGGGATAAACTACTCTGCGAACAGGCCCGATCCCGACGACCCCGGGGGGCTGGGGGCTGAGGAATCCGGTATCGAAAGGACCGGGCCATTGCAGAACCTTCTTGTCGCAATCCAGAAGGGCGGTCGATGGGCGGAAGTTGGGCGGTATTATGATTCCGCTAACGATCCTGTGACGGCCTGTTGCTCTTGGGGAAGGGATTGTCGGTTGCGGATGAATCCAGGCGCTCCCGTGATGGCCCTCTTGCAGCCGAGGTCAGTCGGCGCAATCATGTCGCCTGGATGACAGGAGATGCGCCATGAGTTCGATGTCGGAGGAAGCCGACCCAAGCGAGGCCCGCGCAGCGGCGCGCAACGCTGCTGCGGGTGCCTTGCCAAGCCTGGTGACATTCAATCGCATCGAACTCAATCGCATCTTGAATCTGTACGGGCGCATGGTCGCCGACGGCGAGTGGCGAGACTATGCCATCGATTTCCTGCGCGACCGTGCGGTGTTCTCGGTATTCCGCCGAGCTTCCGAAGTGCCGATCTATCGCATCGAGAAGGATCCGCGGCTCGCGCGCAAGCAGGGGATCTACAGCGTGATCTCGGCGGGCGGGCTGATCCTGCGCCGCGGCCATGAACTGGATCGTGTGCTGTTGGTGATCGACCGCAAGCTGGCGGTAGTCTAGCCTGATCCGATTCGATTGAATCGGATCGTGCTCTCATCTCTTTGTTTGAGCATGATCTCCGCGCAAACGCTACGCGTTTGTCGCGAGGGAAAACCGGTTCCCACTTTTCCGGATCATGCTCTGCAACGCCGCGGCTCCTCACCATGAGCGGTGAACAGTCAGCCCGCGCCTGATTTCGGGTGAGGGCACGCGGAGATTATTTTGCCCATCGCAAAAGAAAAGCCCCGGCCGCGAGGCCGGGGCTTGGAACGGTCTGCTTTAAGTGAGCGCGGTCAGGTCAGTCGCGCTGACCGAGCAATTGCAGCAGCAGAGTGAACAGGTTGATGAAGTTCAAATAGAGCGACAGCGCACCGGTGATCGCCGCGCGCTCCGCTATGTCACCGCCCTGCGAGGCATAACCGTAGATGTAGTCGTTCTTCAGCCGCTGGGTGTCCCAGGCGGTGAGGCCCGCGAATACCAGCACGCCGACCACGGACACCACGAACTGCAGCATCGAACTGGCGAGGAACAGATTGACCAGGCTCGCGATGATGATGCCGAACAGGCCCATGATCAGGAACGATCCCATCCCGGTCATGTCACGCTTGGTGGTATAGCCGTAGAGGCTCAGGGCACCGAATGTGGCTGCGGTGATGAAGAACACCCGCACGATCGAGGTGTGGGTATACACCAGGAAGATCGAGGACAGCGAAATCCCCATCAGCGCCGAAAACACCCAGAACAGCAACTGGGCGGTGGCCGGAGCGAGACGGTTGATCCCCGCCGAGATCACGAACACCATGGCGAGGGGCGCCAGGATGAACAGCCATTTCAGCGGGCTCACGAACATCGCGTAGCCGAATGGCGTCAGAAAGGCGTTGCCGATCTTCGCGGCGGCGCCGGAGGGATCGGCCGTCACCGCCAACATATAGACGCCGAGCGCGGCCAGACCGGTGATGGCCAGGCCGATGCTCATGTAATTGTAGATGCGCAGCATGTAGGCGCGCAGACCGGCGTCGACGGTCGCGGCGTCAACGCGCCCGGCGGCCCGGCCGAAGGGAGAAGCATAATTGCGGTCTAGGTCCGACATGGTCGAATTCCCGTTGGTTGTCCGGCGGAGCGCAAGGGGCTTGCGGCGCCAGCTCAAAATCTATCCCAGATATCGCCGTCTGCTGACATTAATTTTGTGTCATCAAAGCGGCGTCTGGCACTGGCTGATATTTGGGAAACTAACACATTCACCGCAAGCGTCCATGCGCGGCCGAATGTCGCTGCAGGCAAGATTCAGCCGGGGCGCGGCAAGCCATGGCGGGCCGGTTGCCTAAAATTTATCTTATAGGTTTCGCAACACCGCGGCCGGCTTCTGGTTCAACGCCAGCAATGTTCCGGCGAGCCCCAATCCTACCGTAACAACCAGCGCGGCCGCCACCACGCCGGCGGCACTGGCGGCCTGCCAGATGAAGCTCAGGGTCATCAGCCGGGTCACGATCAGCCAGGCCGCCACCGAGCCGGCGACGACGCCGAAAACGGCGGTGGCAAAGCCTATCATCAGGTATTCCAGCGCGTAGGCGCCGAGCAGCCGCGCCCTTGTCGCGCCGAGCGTCTTGAGAATGACGGCGTCGTAGACCCGATGGCGATGGCCGGCGGCCAGCGCTCCGCCCAGCACCAGAACCGCCGAAATCAGGGTGACCGCACTGGCGCCGCGGATCGCCAGCACCAGGTTGGTCACGACCGCACCGATGGTTTCCAGCGCTTCACGGACCCGCACGCTCGTGACCATCGGGAACGCGTCGGCCACCGATCTGATGATTCGGGCGTCGCCGGTCGAATCCGGGTGGATCTCGGTCAATGTCGCGATATGGGTGTGTGGCGCACCCTTGAAGGCGTTGGGCGAGAAGACCAGCACGAAATTGATGCCCAGACCTTGCCAGTCGATCGTGCGCATGTTTCCAATTGTTGCTGGAATATCGCGGCCGAGCACGTTGACGACGATCTCGTCGCCGAGCTTGAGTTTGAGCCCGTCGGCGATCTTCTTCTCGATCGAGATCAGCGGCGGCCCGTCATAGTCTGGGCCCCACCATTTGCCTTCGACAATCTTCGAGCCTTTGGGGATTTCGCCGGTCGCGGTAAGGCCGCGGTCGCTTTGCAGCACCCATTCGCTGTCGGTCGAGGGCTTTAGGTCCTCCGCCTTGACGCCGCGCGCGGCGACGATGCGCCCGCGCAGCATCGGCACGTCCTCGACGGTCGATTGCGGCGCGGTCTGTTTCAGGAAGGCGCTGAAGCGGTCGGCTTCGGTGGCTGGAATATCGATGAAATAGAACGACGGCGCGCGGTCCGGCAGCGCCGCCAGGAATTGCCGCCGCAGATTGCCGTCGATCTGCGTAATCGTGACCAGCACGGCCAACCCAAGACCGAGCGACATCACCACCGAGGGCGTCAATGCGCCGGGCCGGTAGATGTTGGCGATGGCCAGCCGCAGCATGGTGATGCGGGTCCGGGGCAGGCGGCGCGCCAGCGCCATCAGGCCCGCGGCGATGCCGCGCAACAGCGCGAACACGGCGATCGAAGACACAACGAACACGGTTGCGACGCGCTTGTCATAGGCAAGCCCGATCACCACCGCGATCAGAAGCGCGATCACCGCGGCCATAAGAGCGAGGTAGCGCCAGCGCGGGCGATGCCACGGGCTGGTCACGGCTTCGCGAAACAGCGCCGCCACCGGCACGTCGTGTACGCGACCGAGCGGCCACAGCCCGAATGTCAGCGCGGTCAAAAGGCCATAGACGAACGACAGCACGAGATCAGCGAAATGCAGCGCCGGCACCACCGGCAGCGGCAACAGCTTGCCGAATACGCCGACGATGAGGAACGGCAGCCCGGCGCCGGCGGTAAGACCGATCACCGAGCCGATCACGGCGAGTGCGGTCACCTGCGTGAGGTAGATCGCAAAGACGTCGCGGCCGGTGGCGCCCAGCGCCTTGAAGGTGGCGATGACGTCACGGCGGCGATCGATATGGCTCTTGACGGCGTTGGCGACGCCAACGCCGCCGACCAGCAGCGCGGCAAGACCGACCAGCGTAAGAAACTGGGTGAAACGGCTGATGGTGCGCTCGAGCTGCGGCGAGGCGTTGTCGCGGGTGCGGATTTCCCAGCCGGCTTCCGGCAGCGCGCTTCGCGCATCGTCGGCGAGCACGGTTGCGGCGCGATCGCCGGCCGAGGTGTCCGGCAGCCTTACCCGATAGATCCAGCGCACCAGGCTGCCGGGCTGCAACAGCTGGGTCGCGCGGAGGGCTGTTTCGCTGACCAGGAATCGCGGACCGAAGCCGAGCCCGCCGGCGAGCTTGTCCGGCTCGGCGCTGACGACGCTGCGGATCTGAAACGTCGCGCTGCCGACGCTGACGCGGTCGCCCACCTTGAGATCGAGCCGGGCCAGCAAGGTCGAATCGACCGCCGTGCCGAAGGCCCCGTCACGCTCAGCCAGCAGGTCCGCCACCGGCAGCTTCGGCTCGAGCGCGAGTTGACCCAGCATCGGGTAGGTGCCGTCCACGGCCTTGATCTCGACCAGCGCAAGCCGGCCGTCGCCGGTGCGGGCCATGCCGCGCAGCGTCGCCGTGACGGAGACCTCGCCGCGCGAACGCAGAAACGCGACTTCATCCGGTTTGGCCTCGCGCTGGAACAGGGAGAAGGCCGCGTCGCCGCCGAGCAGCGTGCGGCCCTCGCGCGCCAGTCCCTCGCTGAGGCTGGCTGCGACCGAGCCGACACCGGCGATTGCCATGACGCCGAGTGCGATGCAGGCGATGAAGACGTAAAAGCCGCGCAAGCCGCCGCGCAATTCGCGCAGCGCGTAACGCAGCGGAAGCGACGCGGGGCGGCCGCCAGCAATGGGTTCGGAAGCCATCGTCATGAAGCGGCTTCGCGTTCCGCCACCTGTCCGTCGATCCGGCCCGAGCGCAGCCGGACCACCCGATCACAACGCTGCGCCAGCGATGTGTCATGGGTCACCAGCACCAGCGTCATGCCGCGCTCGGCATGTTTGGTGAAGAGCAAATCGACGATCTGCTTGCCGGTGGTTTCATCGAGATTGCCGGTGGGCTCGTCGGCGACCAGAATGGCGGGATCGGGCGCCAGCGCTCGCGCCAATGCGACGCGCTGCTGCTCGCCGCCGGATAATTGCGTGGGATAATGATGCAGCCGGTCGCCAAGACCGACCGATGTCAATTCCTGCGCCGCGCGCCGCGCCGCGTCGGGATTGCCGGCGAGCTCCAGCGGCACCGCAACGTTTTCCAGCGCCGTCATGGTCGGAATCAGATGGAACGATTGGAATACGATGCCGACCTGGCGACCGCGAAAGCGCGCCAGCGCGTCCTCGTCGAGGGCATTGAAAGGGGTACCGTTGACCACCACCTCTCCGCTGTCGGGGCGCTCCAGTCCCGCCATCACCATCAGAAGCGTGGATTTGCCCGAGCCTGACGGTCCGATCAGGCCGATCGCTTCGCCCGGCGCCACACTAAGGCTGATATCTTTCAGGATATGGACGCGCGCCGCGCCCGCACCGAGCGAGAGATTGACATTCACGATGGAAATGGTGTCCGGCACGGTGCCGGCCAATGATGAGGGTTCGATGAGACTGTCCATGGCTCGGTCATATGGCACTTCCGGCAGCGCGGTCGAGAGGCTGTCGCGAATGTTCGTGCACATGCTTGTGTTGGGGCTGGCGCTGATGGGGCTGGAACCGGCCTTCGCCCAGACCTCGTCGGCGATCGAGGCCAGGCCGATCAAGATGGTCGTGCTGGGTGATTCGCTGAGCGCGGGGCTTGGTCTTTCGGGTTCTGACGCGTTTCCGGCAAAGTTACAAAAGGCATTAAAGGCCAATGGGATAGAGGTCGAGATGACGAATGCCGGGGTTTCCGGCGACACCAGTTCGGGTGGCCGCGACCGGCTCGACTGGTCGGTGCCCAAGGGGACCCAGGCCGTGATCGTTGAGCTTGGCGCCAATGATGCCTTGCGCGGCACCGATCCCGCGGTCACGCGCTCGGCGTTGACGGACATTGTGGTGCGGCTGAAGGCGCGCGGAATCGCGGTTCTGTTGTGCGGGATGCTCGCGCCGCCGAATTACGGCAGCGATTATTCGGCCCGTTTCAATACGATCTATCCGGATCTCGCCAAGTCCCTCGGGGTGCCGTTGTATCGGTTCTTCCTTGAGGGCGTCGCGGCCAACGCCAAGCTCAATCAGGCGGACGGCTTGCATCCGACGGCGGAGGGCGTCGACGTGATCGTCAAAAACATCCTACCTACCGTGGAGGCATTTCTCGGCGCGATATCCGGGCAACGCAGTTGAAAAAACCGGCTGCGACAACCCTAACACTATAGTTTTCCCGGACCGGCACGCCGAATGCTTCGCAGAGTCACATAACTACGGTAGAAATTAGTTATCGGTGATTCGTCACCGGGCTTGTTACAGGGCGCGGTCTTTCGCAAGATCAGCCCCAGCATCGGGAGTCACGCTGATGCCGCGTTTGTTCACTGGACTGGAAATTCCGGCCGAGATCGGCCAGACGCTTTCCAATTTGCGTGGCGGCCTTCCCGGCGCCCGCTGGATCGACCCCGAAAATTACCACGTCACCTTGCGCTTCATCGGCGATATCGACGGCATCGCGGCCAACGAAATCGCCTCGCTGCTGTTCCGGGTCAATCGAAAACCATTCGAGGTGGCTTTGCAGGGACTGTCGAGTTTTGGCGGAAAGAAGCCGCGCGCGGTGGTGGCACAGGTGGTGCCGAGCCGGCCCCTGATCGAGCTGCAGGCCGAACTCGAGCGGTTGATGCAGCGCATCGGGCTTGATCCGGAGGGCCGCAAGTTCACCCCCCATGTGACGCTGGCGCGGTTGCGCGACGCCTCCACCCAGGATGTCGCGGATTATCTGTCGGTGCGCGGCTATTTTCCGACCCGGGTGTTCACGGCATCGCGTTTCGTGCTGTTTTCCTCGCGCGCCTCGACCGGCGGCGGACCCTATGTGGTCGAGGATTCCTACGCGCTGAGCGCGTGAGTCCTTGCGGGGCGAGGGAGAGGCTCGCGCATACCCCCTGCACCAATTCACGGCTTGCAATTTTCGTTAGCTTAGGGCCGTAAGAGGGGCCATGTTGTCTTCCCCGCCCGCCTCGTTCCGTGCCCATTATCAGGCCCTCGTCTCCTCCGGCGCGATCGAACCCGACGCCGCGCAGAAGGAGGTAGCGGAAGCCTTTGCCGGCCTGGAGCAACGGCTTGCGCGCTACAAGCCGCTGAGCAAGCAGGGCCTGCTCGGCCGCCTGTTTGCCGACAAGGACGACGTGCCGCCGCGCGGCCTCTATATTCACGGCGAAGTCGGGCGCGGCAAGACCATGCTGATGGACATGTTTTTTCAGCAGAGCGCGGTCGCGCACAAGCGTCGTGCGCACTTCCACGAATTCATGGCCGAGGTACATGAGCGGATCTACGGCTTCCGCCAGAACATCGCGCGCGGCGAGATCGCCGATGGCGATGTGATCGCGCTCACCGCCGCCTCGATCTTCGACCATGCCTGGCTGTTGTGTTTTGACGAATTCCACGTCACCGATATCGCCGACGCGATGATCCTGGGGCGGCTGTTCAAGAGGCTGTTCGAACTCGGCACCGTGGTGGTCGCAACCTCCAACGTGGCGCCCGACGATCTCTATAAAGGGGGACTGAACCGGGCGTTGTTTGTCCCCTTCATCGCGCAGATATCTCAACACATGGACGTGCTGCGGCTCGATGCGCGCACCGATTTCCGGCTGGAAAAGCTTGCGGGCGTGAAAACGTGGCTGGTGCCGGCGGACGCCGCCGCCGATGCCGCGCTCGACAAGGCTTGGGCGAGCATGACCGGCAACACGCTTTGCAAGCCGCATGATATTTCAATCAAGGGCCGCATCCTGCACGTGCCGTGCTCGGCGCATGGTGTCGCGCGATTTTCCTTCCCGGAGATCTGCGAAAAACCGCTTGCCGCATCCGACTACCTGCGGCTCGCGCACGATTACCACACCCTCATCATCGACCGCATTCCCGTGATGGACTATGCCGAGCGCAACGCCGCCAAGCGGTTCATTGCGCTGATCGACACTCTCTATGACAACGGCGTGAAGCTGATGGCGTCGGCCGCGGCTGATCCGCTCTCGTTATATGTCGCAAGCGAGGGCAATGAGGCGAACGAATTCAAGCGGACCTCGTCGCGGCTGATCGAGATGAGTTCGAAATCCTATCTGGCGCTGCCCCACGGACACAAGGATTCCGCGGCCAGCGGCAGCAGCACAGGGTTAGTCGAGACGTAGCACGTCATTCCGGGATGGTCGGGTCGGCGCTTTAGCGCCGCCCGATGACAGGCTCCGGACCGGACCTCAGATGTGCAACTGCACATCGTAGTTCGCTCGCAAGGCGCTCGCGCCCCGGAATGACGAAAATTGTGGGCCTGCTGGAAATCGAGGCAATACCGACAATTGAACATGCCCCGGCTTGAACGGGTCGGTCGAAAGGGATAACCAGCCATTTAAACATCCTTCGATCCACCCACCGTTCGTTCAAAGGACAGATTTCCCATGGCGCGCGACAAAATTGCTCTGATTGGCTCCGGCCAGATCGGCGGAACGCTGGCCCACCTCATCGGCCTGAAGGAATTGGGCGACGTCGTGATGTTCGACATCGCCGAGGGCGTGCCGCAAGGCAAATCGCTCGATATTGCGCAGTCTTCGCCCGTCGACGGGTTCGACGCGCATTTCACCGGCGCCAACTCCTACGAGGCGCTCGATAACGCCAAGGTCTGCATCGTCACCGCCGGGGTGCCGCGCAAGCCCGGCATGAGCCGCGACGATCTCTTGAGCATCAATCTCAAGGTGATGGAGCAGGTCGGCGCCGGCATCAAGAAATACGCCCCCGACGCCTTCGTCATCTGCATTACCAACCCGCTCGATGCCATGGTGTGGGCGCTGCAGAAGGCTTCCGGCATGCCGCACAAGAAGGTGGTGGGCATGGCGGGTGTGCTGGATTCCTCGCGCTTCCGCTATTTCCTTGCCGACGAATTCAATGTCTCGGTCGAGGACGTCACCGCCTTCGTGCTGGGCGGCCATGGCGACACCATGGTGCCGCTGGTGCGCTATTCCACGGTGGCCGGCATTCCGCTGCCCGATCTCGTCAAGATGGGATGGACCTCGCAGGCCCGGATCGACGAGATCGTCGACCGCACCCGCAATGGCGGGGCCGAGATCGTCAACCTCCTGAAGACCGGCTCGGCATTCTATGCGCCGGCGGCTTCCGCGATCGCGATGGCCGAGAGCTATCTCAAGGACAAGAAGCGCGTGGTGCCCTGCGCCGCCTACCTCAACGGCGAATACGGCGTGAAGGACATGTATGTCGGTGTGCCCGTCGTCATCGGATCGAAAGGCGTCGAGCGCATTGTCGAGATCGAGCTCGCGGGCAAGGATCGCGAGGCCTTCGACAAGTCGGTCGGCGCGGTGCAGGGTCTGGTCGATGCCTGCAAGAAGATCGCGCCCGATCTGCTCGGCCGCTGATCGCCCGTAAGCGGTCGGCCGATGGATCGGGCCGATCGATCTTCAGCACAGCAATTTCCAGATTCGCAGGCACTCGCCGCGGTTGGCGCTGCGGACCTGGAATCGAAGCCCATCTAAGGCGATGGAATTCCAGAAGATTTTGAAATTTGCTCTTGGCGTGGCATATGGTATACCAACCTAAAAGCGGGTTTCACTGCTCATTTGAGCGCATGAGGGTTCGGGGAGCGTCTGCATGAACATCCATGAATACCAGGCCAAGGCACTGCTGCACGAATTCGGGGTTGCGATCTCCGGGGGTGTGCCGGTTCTGCGGGCCGCCGATTCCGACGTGGCGGCGAAGACGCTTCCCGGTCCGGTCTGGGTGGTGAAAAGCCAGATCCACGCCGGCGGCCGCGGCAAGGGCAAGTTCAAGGAGGCCTCAGCCGGCGACAAGGGCGGTGTCCGCATCGCCAAATCGGTGGCCGAGGTCAATGAATTCGCCAAGCAGATGCTGGGGGCGACGCTGGTCACGGTGCAGACCGGGCCGCAGGGCAAGCAGGTCAACCGGCTCTATATCGAGGAAGGCTCCGACATCGACAAGGAGTTCTATCTCTCGATCCTGGTCAACCGCGAAACCTCCGAAGTGTCGTTCGTGGTTTCCACCGAGGGCGGCGTCAACATCGAGGACGTTGCGCACAATAGCCCCGAGAAGATCGTCAGCTTCTCGGTCGACCCGGCGACCGGCATCATGGGCCATCACGGCCGCACTGTTGCCAAAGCGCTGGGATTGTCCGGCGATCTCGCCAAGCAGGCGGAAAAGCTGGTGGCGCAACTCTATGCGGCCTTCACCGCCAAGGACATGGCGATGCTCGAGATCAACCCGCTGGTCGTCACCAGGCAGGGCCAGCTGCGGGTCCTCGACGCCAAGGTGTCGTTCGACGACAACGCGCTGTTTCGCCATCCCGACGTGGTGGCGCTGCGTGACGAAACCGAGGAAGACGCCAAGGAAATCGAAGCTTCGAAATACGATCTCAACTACGTCGCGCTCGAGGGCACCATCGGCTGCATGGTCAACGGCGCCGGCCTCGCCATGGCGACCATGGACATCATCAAGCTCTACGGCATGGAGCCGGCGAACTTCCTCGATGTCGGCGGTGGCGCCAGCAAGGAAAAGGTCGCGGCCGCCTTCAAGATCATTACCGCCGATCCCAGCGTGAAGGGTATTCTGGTCAACATCTTCGGCGGCATCATGAAATGCGACATCATTGCCGACGGCGTGGTGGCCGCGGTGAAGGAAGTCGGCCTCAAGGTGCCGCTGGTGGTGCGGTTAGAGGGCACCAATGTCGACGCCGGCAAGAAGATCATCCGGGAAAGCGGCCTCAACGTGCTGTCGGCCGATGACCTCGACGACGCCGCGCAGAAGATCGTCAAGGCCGTCAAGGGAGGGTAAGCCGATGCCCGCCGACCATCTCGCCGCACCGACGCCGCTTCAGGAGCATCGCAAGCTTGCGGTGTTCGCGGGCGAGTGGGCCGGCGACGAGATGGTGCATCCGTCGCGCTGGACCGAGGGTGGGCCCGCCACCTCACATGTCGCGGCCCGCATCGATCTCAACGGCTTTTATCTCATTCAGGACACCCGTCAGACCCGCGACGGCAAGGAAATCTTCGCCACCCACGGCGTGTTCACCTATGACCGCGAGGACCGGCTCTACAAATTATTCTGGCACGATTCGCTCGGCTACTACCCGCCGTCGCCGGCCTCCGGCGGCTGGACCGGCCAATCGCTGATCCTGGTGCGCGGCTCGCTGCGCGGCAATGCGCGCCACGTCTACGAAGTCATCGACGACAACAGCTACTCCATGAAGATCCAATTTTCGCCGGACGCGGAAGGGTGGGCCGACGTGCTCACCGGCGTCTACCGGCGGATTCACTGACCCCTTACCGAACGTCTCGCGAAAGCAACCTCAACCATGTCCATCCTGATCGGCAAAAATACTAAAGTCATCTGCCAGGGTTTTACCGGCAAGAACGGCACCTTCCATTCGGAAGCCGCGATCGCTTACGGCACCAAGATGGTCGGCGGCACGTCGCCGGGCAAAGGCGGCTCGACGCATCTTGGCCTGCCGGTGTTCGATACCGTCGCCGAGGCACGCGAGAAGACCGGGGCCGATGCATCTGTGATCTATGTGCCGCCGCCGGGTGCGGCGGATGCGATCTGCGAAGCCATTGACGCCGAAATCCCGCTGATCGTCTGCATCACCGAGGGCATCCCGGTGCTCGACATGGTGCGGGTGAAACGTTCGCTCTCGGGGTCGAAATCCCGACTGATCGGGCCGAATTGCCCGGGCGTCATGACGGCGGGCGAATGCAAGATCGGCATCATGCCGGCGAATATCTTCAAGGCCGGCAATGTCGGCATCGTGTCGCGCTCGGGCACGCTGACCTATGAGGCGGTGTTCCAGACCTCCCAGGAGGGTCTCGGCCAGACCACCGCGGTGGGTATCGGCGGCGATCCGGTCAAAGGCACCGAATTTATCGACGTGCTGGAAATGTTCCTGGCCGACCCCAAGACGACCTCGATCGTCATGATCGGGGAAATCGGCGGATCGGCCGAGGAAGACGCCGCCCAATTCCTGAAAGACGAGGCCAGGCGCGGCCGCAAGAAGCCAATGGTCGGCTTCATCGCCGGCGTCACGGCCCCTCCCGGACGGCGCATGGGCCATGCTGGCGCGATCATTTCCGGCGGCAAGGGCGACGCCGGTTCCAAGTCCGCGGCGATGGAATCGGCCGGAATCACCGTCTCTCCGTCGCCCGCAAGGCTCGGAAAGACCCTTGTTGAAAAATTGAAGTCTTAATTCAGTTCTTCGTCCTTTTCGGCGCGAAAAGTCGTCCTAAATAGGGTAAAGGTTCTTTACCCTGCTGGTCCGGTTGCCGGACCAGCCGCCGCGCCGTTTTCCATGCGCGAAGTAGAAATCGCCAGGACGCCACCATGTCTCGCCAGGACGCGAACGCCGCCTTTGCCCTCTCCTCGTTTTTGCAGGGCACCAACGCCCCCTACATCGACGATATCTACGCCCGGTATGAGAACGACCCCTCCTCGGTCGACGCCGAGTGGCAGGCGTTCTTCAAAAGCCTGAAAGACCCGCCGGCCGACGTCCGCAAGAATGCCGAAGGACCGTCCTGGGGGCGGGACAATTGGCCGCTGACGCCGCGCGACGAACTGACCTCCGCGCTCGACGGCAATTGGATCGAAGTCGAAAAGACGGTCGGCACCAAGCTTGCGGCCAAGGCGCAGGCCAAGGGAAGTGAGCTGACGGCGGCCGATATCCATCAGGCAACGCGCGACGCCGTGCGCGCCCTGATGCTGATCCGGGCCTACCGCATGCGCGGCCATTTTCACGCCAAGCTCGACCCGCTCGGCATCGAGGCGCCACGCGACCGCGAAGAACTCGACCCGCGCTCCTACGGCTTCACCGAGACCGATTTCGACCGAAAAATCTTCCTCGACCATGTGCTCGGCCTCGAATATGGCACGCTTCGCGAAATCGTGGCGATCTGCGAACGCACCTATTGCCAGACGCTCGGCGTCGAGTTCATGCACATCACCAACCCCGCGCAGAAGGCCTGGATCCAGGAGCGCATCGAGGGGCCCGACAAGGAAATCAGCTTCACCCGCGAGGGCCGGCGCGCGATCCTCAACAAGCTGGTCGAAGCCGAAGGTTTTGAGAAATTCTGCGACCTGAAATTCACCGGCACCAAGCGATTCGGCCTCGACGGCGCGGAATCGCTGATCCCGGCGCTGGAACAGATCATCAAGCGCGGCGGCAATCTCGGCGTGAAGGAAATCGTCTTCGGCATGCCGCATCGCGGCCGCCTCAATGTGCTGACGCAGGTGATGGGCAAGCCGCATCGCGCGCTGTTTCACGAGTTCAAGGGCGGCTCGGTCAATCCCGACGCAGTCGAAGGCTCCGGCGACGTTAAGTATCATCTGGGCGCATCGTCGGACCGCGAATTCGACAACAACAAGATCCACCTGTCGCTGACCGCCAACCCGTCGCATCTGGAAATCGTCGATCCGGTGGTGCTCGGCAAGGTGCGTGCCAAGCAGGACCAGCACGGCGATCCGCCGGACATGCGGATTTCGGTGCTGCCGCTGCTGATGCATGGCGACGCGGCGTTTGCGGGCCAGGGCGTAGTGGCGGAATGTTTCAGTCTGTCCGACCTGAAGGGCTATCGCACCGGCGGTTCGCTGCATTTCATCGTCAACAACCAGATCGGCTTCACCACCTATCCGCGCTATTCGCGCTCCTCGCCGTATCCGTCGGACGTGGCGAAGATGATCGACGCGCCGATCTTCCACGTCAACGGCGACGATCCGGAAGCCGTGGTGTTCGCGGCCAAGGTCGCGATCGAGTTCCGGCAGAAATTCCACAAGCCCGTCGTCATCGACATGTTCTGCTACCGCCGCCATGGCCATAATGAGGGCGACGAGCCGGCGTTCACCCAGCCGGTGATGTACAAGAGTATCGCCACGCATCCGAGTACGCTCGAGATTTACGCCAAGCGGCTGGTCGCCGAAGGCGTGATGACCGAAGGCGAGGTCGAGAAGGCCAAGGCCGACTGGCGCGCGCGGCTCGATGCCGAGCTCGAGGCGGGCTCCGGCTACAAGCCCAACAAGGCGGACTGGCTCGACGGCAAATGGGCGGGCTTCAAGTCGGCCGATCAGGAAGAAGATGCGCGCCGCGGCATCACCGGCGTCGATGTCGCAGTTTTGAAGGATATCGGCCGCAAGATCACCAAGGTGCCGGACGGCTTCCGGGTTCACCGCACCATCCAACGGTTCCTGGAGAATCGCGCGAAAGCGATCGACAGCGGCAACGGCATCGACTGGGCGACCGGCGAGGCGCTGGCGTACTGTACGCTGCTGCAGGAAGGCCATCACGTTCGTCTTTCGGGTCAGGACTCCGAGCGCGGTACGTTCTCGCAGCGCCATTCGGTGCTGATCGATCAGGAAGACGAGAGCCGCTACACGCCGTTCAATCATCTCGGCGGCGATCAGGGGCATTTCGAAGTCATCAACTCGCTTCTGTCCGAAGAGGCGGTGCTCGGTTTCGAGTATGGCTATTCACTGGCGGAACCGAATGCGCTGGCGATGTGGGAAGCGCAGTTCGGCGACTTCGCCAACGGCGCGCAGGTCGTGTTCGACCAGTTCATCTCCTCGGGCGAGCGCAAATGGCTGCGCATGTCCGGGCTCGTCTGCCTGCTGCCGCACGGCTATGAGGGTCAGGGACCGGAGCATTCCTCGGCGCGGCTCGAGCGCTTCCTGCAGATGTGCGCCGAAGACAACATGCAGGTGGTCTATCCCACCACGCCCGCCAATTACTTCCATGCGTTGCGGCGTCAATTGCATCGCGAGATCCGAAAACCCCTGATTCTGATGACCCCGAAATCGCTGCTGCGGCACAAGCGCGCGGTCTCGCGGCTCGATGAACTGGGCAGGGACACGACATTCCACCGCATCCTTTACGATGACGCCCAGATGCTGCCGGACGAGAAGATCAAGCTGGTGGCTGACGACAAGATCCGCCGCATCGTGCTGTGCTCGGGCAAGGTTTATTACGACCTCTACGAGGAGCGCGAAAAGCGCGACGTCGACGACATCTACCTGATGCGCGTCGAGCAGCTTTATCCGGTGCCGCTGAAGGCGCTGGTGGTCGAGCTCAGCCGCTTCAAGAACGCCGAACTGGTCTGGTGCCAGGAAGAGCCGCGCAACATGGGGTCGTGGCACTTCATCGAGCCGTATCTCGAATGGGTGCTGAACCAGGTCAACGCACCGCACAAGCGTCCGCGTTATGCCGGGCGCGCGGCGTCGGCGGCAACCGCCACCGGCTTGATGTCGAAGCATCTGGCACAGCTCAAGGCGCTGCTGGATGAGGCGCTGAACTAAGATAAACTTTCAATCCGTCATGCCCCGCGAAAGCGGGGCATCCAGTAACCCGCGCTGTTCATTTTCGATCACAACCGTCGCGGGCTACCAGATCTTCCGCTTTCGCGGAGGATGACAGCCAGGGAAGATGGCCGCACAGGTTATTGGGGACACAAATCATGACTGAAATTCGCGTGCCGACGCTCGGCGAGTCCGTGACCGAAGCCACCATCGGCCGTTGGTTCAAGAAGGCCGGCGACGCCGTCGCGGTCGATGAGCCGCTGGTCGAACTCGAGACCGACAAGGTCACCATCGAGGTCCCGGCCCCTTCCGCCGGCACGCTTGGCGACATCGTCGCCAAGGATGGCGAAACCGTCGCGGTCGGCGCGCTGCTCGGGCAGATCAATGAAGGTGCGGCGGGAGCCGCCGCCAAACCGGCCGCTGCGCCCGCCAAGGCGGCTCCGCCGCCGCCGCCCCCAGCACCCGCGCCCGCCGCTGCCCCCGCCGCGAAGGCGCCACCCGCCGATGCGCCGCTGGCGCCGTCGGTGCGCAAGATTTCCGCCGAGAGCGGGATCGACGCTGCAACTGTCCCCGGCTCCGGCAAGGATGGACGGGTGACAAAAGGCGACATGCTGGCCGCGATCGAGAAGGCTGCCTCCGCGCCGACCCCGATCAATCAGCCCGCCGCAGCGGTGCAGGTCCGCGCTCCCTCGCCCGCCGACGACGCCGCGCGCGAAGAGCGCGTGAAGATGACGCGGCTGCGCCAGACCATCGCGCGCCGGCTCAAGGACGTCCAGAACACCGCGGCGATGCTGACGACCTTCAACGAGGTCGACATGAGCCACATCATGGCGATGCGGTCCCAGTACAAGGACGTGTTCGAGAAGAAGCACGGCAGCAAACTGGGATTTATGGGCTTCTTCACCAAGGCCTGCGTGCAGGCGCTGAAGGACATTCCGGCCGCCAACGCCGAGATCGACGGCACCGACCTGATCTACAAGAATTATTACCACATCGGCGTCGCCGTCGGCACCGACAAGGGCCTCGTCGTGCCTGTGGTGCGCGACTGCGACCACAAGTCGATCGCCGAGATCGAAAAGAGCATCGCCGATTTCGGCCGGCGCGCCCGCGACGGCCAGCTCAAGATCGACGAGATGCAGGGCGGCACCTTCACCATCACCAATGGCGGCATTTACGGCTCGCTGATGTCGACGCCGATCCTGAACGCGCCGCAATCCGGCATTCTCGGCATGCACAAGATCCAGGAGCGGCCGATGGCGATCGGCGGCAAGGTCGAGATCCGCCCGATGATGTATCTGGCGCTGTCCTACGATCACCGCGTCATCGACGGCAAGGAAGCGGTGACGTTCCTGGTGCGCGTCAAGGAAAGCCTGGAGGATCCGGCGCGGCTGGTGCTGGACCTCTAAAGGGTCGCGGGTCTTGAATTTCGCAGCCGCCGCAGCGCGGGTGTGGCTGTTCCAATAAGTGCGTTCGGAATGTGGGGGTAGCTTTGACCGACAAGGTTGTGATCATCACCGGTGGCAGCCGCGGCATCGGCCGCGCCACCGCGCTCGCCGCGGCTTCCCGCGGCTATCGGGTTTGCGTCGGCTATGCCAGCAATGAAGCCGCGGCGCAGAGCGTGGTCTCCGCCATCGAGGCGAAAAACGGCAAGGCAATCGCGGTGAAGTGCGATGTCGGCAGCGAGAAGGACATCCTCGCTTTGTTCAAGGCCGCCGACGCCTTCGGGACGTTGGGGACGCTGGTCAACAACGCCGGTATCGTCGGGCCGACGTCGCGGGTCGACGAGATGTCGGCCGAACGGATCCAGCGCATGATGGCCGTCAATATCACCGGCAGCATGCTCTGCGCCCGCGAAGCGGTGAAGCGGATGTCGACGCGCCATGGCGGCAAGGGCGGGGTCATTGTCAACCTGTCGTCGGTCGCGGCGAAACTCGGTTCGCCCAACACCTATGTCGATTACGCGGCGTCCAAGGGCGCCATCGATTCCTTCACCATCGGCCTCGGATACGAAGTTGCCGGCGAGGGCATTCGCGTCGCGGCGATCCGGCCCGGGCTGATCGACACCGAAATCCACGCCTCGGGCGGCGAACCCGACCGCGCCCACCGGCTCAGTCACATGGTGCCGATGAAGCGCGTCGGCACCGCGCACGAAATCGCCAATGCGATTATCTGGCTGATGTCGGACGATGCGTCCTATGTGACCAGCGCCATTCTCGACGTGTCGGGCGGGCGCTAAGGCCTGTCACCCTATTCAGCTGCGGGACTTCAATCATGGCCACTTACGATCTTGTTGTTATCGGCACCGGTCCCGGCGGGTATGTCTGTGCGATCCGCGCGGCGCAGCTCGGCATGAAGGTCGCGGTGGTCGAGAAGGAGGCCACGCTCGGCGGCACCTGCCTGAATGTCGGGTGCATGCCGTCGAAGGCGCTGTTATATGCGTCCGAAATGTTCGAGGAGGCCGGCCACTCCTTTGCGAAGATGGGTGTCAGCGTCCCCGCGCCGAAACTCGATCTGCCGGCGATGATGAACTTCAAGCAGCAGGGCATCGACGGCAACGTCAAGGGCGTCGAGTTCCTGATGAAGAAGAACAAGATCGACGTCATCAGCGGCACCGGAAAGATACTCGGCACCGGGAAGGTCGAGGTGTCGGGCAATGACGGCAAGACGCAAGTCGTCGAGACCAAAAACATTGTCATCGCCACCGGCTCGGATGTCGCGCGGCTGAAGGGCATCGAGATCGACGAGAAGCGCATCGTGTCGTCGACCGGCGCGCTTTCGCTCGACAAGGTGCCGGGGAAGCTGTTGATCGTCGGGGCCGGCGTGATCGGGCTTGAACTTGGCTCGGTGTGGCACCGGCTCGGCGCGCAGGTCACCGTGGTGGAATTTCTCGACCGCATCTTGCCGGGCATGGACGGCGAGGTCGCGAAGCAGTTCCAGCGCATCCTTGAGAAGCAGGGCTTTGCGTTCAAGCTCGGTGCCAAGGTCACCGGCGTCGACACTTCCGGCAAGACGCTTGTCGCGCAGGTCGAAACGGCTGCCGGCGGGCCGGCGGAAAAACTGGAAGCCGATATCGTGCTGGTCGCGATCGGCCGCGTTCCCTACACCGATGGACTCGGCTTGAAGGAAGCCGGCGTCGCGCTCGACAATCACGGCCGCGTGCAGATCGACCAGCATTTTGCGACCAGCGTGAAGGGCGTTTATGCGATCGGCGATGTCGTCGCGGGTCCGATGCTGGCGCACAAGGCCGAGGACGAAGGCGTCGCGATTTCGGAAATCCTTGCCGGCAAGGCCGGTCATGTGAACTACGACGTCATCCCGGGTGTCGTGTACACCACCCCGGAAGTGTCGGCGGTCGGCAAGACCGAGGAGGAGTTGAAGCAGGCCGGTGTGGCCTACACGTCAGGCAAGTTCCCGTTCACCGCCAACGGCCGCTCCAAGGTCAACCAGACCACTGACGGATTTGTGAAGATTCTCGCAGATGCGAAGACCGATCGGGTACTCGGCGTGCATATTGTCGGCCGCGAGGCCGGCGAAATGATCCATGAAGCGGCAGTATTGATGGAGTTTGGCGGTTCCGCCGAGGATCTGGCGCGGACCTGCCATGCCCACCCGACCCGCTCGGAAGCGATCAAGGAGGCCGCGCTTGCGGTTGGCAAGCGCGCGATCCATATGTGATCGGCCCGGCGGAAGATAGGGCGGGGATGACATTGATGCTGCGCCGCCTCCTTCAACCGATCTGGGTCCTGCTTGCGGTCATCTTCCTGATCGAGGCTTGGCTGTGGGATCACCTTGAGCCAATCGTGGCGTGGGTGGTCGCGAAGATTCCGCTGCGCGCCTTCAAGCATTGGCTGGCCGAGCGGGTCGACACGCTGTCGCCGGCGATGACGCTGGTTGTCTTCATCGTGCCCGTGCTTCCGCTGTTTCCGCTGAAGCTGGTCGGATTCTGGCTGCTCACCCATGAATATTGGATGAGCGCCATTTTCACCATCATGTTCGCAAAACTCGTCGGTGTCGGCGTGACAGCCTTCCTGTTTGACGTGACGCGTTCGAAATTGCTGGAAATGGGATGGTTCGAAACGCTCTATGAATTCGTCCTGACGTTGCGGGCGAAGGCGAATGCGCTGGTTGAGCCGTTCAAGCGGCGTATCATCGACGTTTTGCGCGGCGACGGCGACGGCTGGTCGTCGCGGATGCTGCGGCTGATCCAGCGCTTCCGCAAAAGCGTGCGCGAAGCACGTTAAAGCCTTTCACGCATTCACGACTTCATGGTTCGAGACGCGCGGCGTTGCCGCGCTCCTCACCACGAGGGTTTAAAGGACCTCATCCTGAAGAGGCGCGAAAGCGCCGTCTCGAAGGATGCGAAAGCGCCGTCTCGAGGGATCAAGCCATCGCGCTGGAAGATGCGCTAACCCAGCCACTCACGGCAGATGCAGCAGATGCGGCATGAATATGCCGAGTGCGGTGAATGCGATGCCTGCCAGTGCCAGCAGGCCCGAGATCCACGCCAGCACAATCATGCCGGTGATGATGGTCGCCGAAGCCAGCACGATTCCGATTTGAAACGCCGCGGAGGCCAGCTCGAAGTGATGATACTTCGCTTCGGCAAGGTCGCGCTCTTTTTCGGCATGCTTGGCGCGTTCGGACAATTGCTCCTGCCCCTCGCCGGTCTTGGGATCGGAACGGTAGCGCGCCGCGGTCTTCTGCCAGTCGTCGATCTGCTTTTCCGCCGCAGCCTTCGCGGCATCGCCGCTGGCGGTGTCGACGCCTAGCTTGCCCAGTTCCGCCGCGGTCTGCACGACGGTGTGCCGGATGCTCTTGGCCTGAAAGAACGCCCACAGGTTCGAGGCCTCGACATTCTTGCTGATCGATTCGGTCTGGGCGCCCTTGCCCAGTGTTTCCGACAGCGCCAGACACAGCGCGATCACCGCAATCAGCAGCGCGATCTTCCGGTTCTCGCTGGAAGCTTCCTTGGCCTGCTCCGCCTGCTCCATGCTTTCGTGAGCGCTCATGATTCTCTCCCTGCCTGAAAGGCCACGATTGCCGAACAATATCGGCGGCGCAAGAGGCAAGCGGTTGGGGCCGGCGTTGTCAGGGTTGAAAAGTCGGGCAGTCTCAGGCGCGGGGATGCGCAGTGCGGTACACTTCCAGCAGCCGCTCGCTGTCGATCCCGGTATAGATCTGCGTGGTCGAGAGCGACGCGTGGCCGAGCAATTCCTGGATCGCGCGCAGATCGCCGCCGCGGGACAAAAGGTGGGTTGCGAAAGAATGTCGCAGCGCATGCGGCGTAGCGCTGTCGGGCAGGCCCAGCGCGCCGCGCAGCCGTTCCATGGTCAGCTGAATGATGCGGGCGCTCAAGGGACCGCCGCGGGCGCCGACAAAGATCGGTCCCTCGGCCGGCAAGGGATGCGGGCACATCGCCACATAATCCTGAACCAGCGCCAGCACGTTTTGCAGTACCGGCACCATGCGGGTCTTGTTGCCCTTGCCGGTGACGACCAGCACGTCGCCGGCGCCGGGCAACGGCACCTCGCGGCGCTTCAAGCCCAGCGCCTCGGAGATGCGCAGGCCCGATCCGTAGAGCAGCGCCATCACGGCGGCATCGCGCGCCCAGATCCATGGGTCGCGGGTCTCGCCGGCGCGTTCGTCGGCGTCCGTGAAACGTTTGGCCGCCGCCATCTGGATCGGCTTGGGCAGGCTTTTGCCGACCTTGGGCGCGCGTATCGCCGACAGTGCGCCGACCTTGCCTTTGCCTTCCCGTTCGAGGAAGCGTCCGAACGAGCGCAGGCCCGCCAGCGCACGCATCAGGGAACGGCCGCCGATATCGGCGGCGCGCCGCATCGCCATGAACGCCCTGACGTCGCTGGCCTCAAGGGCGGCAAAGCCGGCGAGCGTCACGCGCGCGTCCCGGTGTTGGCCGAGGAATTCCAGGAACTGGCGGAGATCGCGGGCATAGGCCTCCGATGTCTTCGGCGACAGCCTGCGCTCGGCGCGCAGATGCGAAAGCCAGCGCGTCATCTCCAACGTCAGATCGTCGGCGGCGCAGGCGAGTTCGATGGGTGGAATGGTGGGGATCGGCTTGGCCATGGACTGTCTTTGGGATTCTCGACCGAATAACCAACACTATCACATCCGGGTCGTTTACCTTTGGTGAACCGCTGCGGCAGGTTGGGATATTCGCTCCAATACTACGCCGGGCTGCTGGCCCAGTTCGGCTGCTCACCCTAGATTGGCTCAAACTCCTCTCATCTGATTCTCCGATGGACCATTCCCCGCGTGCCTCGCCATCATCCGTATCGTCGACACGTGTCGTCGATGTGCTGGTGCCGGTCGCGCTCAATCAGAACTATTCCTACCGGGTGCCGCGCGGCATGGCGTTGGCGCCCGGTGATGTCGTGTGCGTGCCGCTCGGGCCGCGCGAGGTGGTCGCCGTGGTATGGGCCGAAAACACCAATCCCGATCCGCGCCTGCACAACCGCCTCAAGGACGTCGGCGAAAAGCTCGACGTGCCGCCGCTGAAAGCGGAGCTGCGCGCGCTCGTCGATTGGGTCGCCAACTACACGCTTTCGGCGCGCGGCATGGTGCTGCGGATGACGCTGCGGATGGGCGAACATCTCGGCCCCGAGCGGGTGCGGCTGGGCGTGCGGCTGGTCGGCAAGCCGCCGCCGCGCATGACGCCGGCGCGGCGTCGACTGATCGAACTGTTGTCGGACGGCCTGTTGCACGGCAAGTCGGACGCCGCGAAGGAAGCCGGCGTCAGTGTTGGCGTGGTCGACGGCCTGGTCGACGAGGGCACGCTTTTGACGGAAGCCATGCCGCGGGCAGCGGCACCGCCCGCGCCCGATCCGTCGTTTGCAACGCCTGATTTTTCCCGTCAGCAGCGCACCGCGGTGGATGCGATGCGCGCGCTGGCGGCCAATGGCAGCTTTCACGTCGCTCTGCTCGATGGCGTCACCGGTTCGGGCAAAACCGAGGTCTATTTCGAGGCGATCGCAGAGGTGATCCGCCGCGGCAAGCAGTCGCTGATCCTGATGCCGGAGATCGCATTGACCGGTCAGTTTCTCGAGCGCTTTTCGCGGCGTTTCGGCGTGCGGCCGCTGGAATGGCATTCCGAACTGACCCCGCGCACGCGGCAACGCAACTGGGCCGCCATATCAGCGGGCGAAGCGCCGGTCGTAGTGGGCGCGCGCTCGGCGCTGTTTTTGCCTTACGCCAATCTCGGACTGATCGTCGTCGACGAAGAGCACGACCAGGCCTACAAGCAGGACGAAGGCGCGCATTACCACGCCCGCGATATGGCGGTGGTGCGCGCGCATATCGCGAAAATTCCGATCGTTCTGGCCTCGGCAACGCCGTCGGTCGAGACCGAGGTGAATGCGCGCAAGGGCCGCTATCAGCGCATTGTGCTGCCGTCGCGGTTCGGCGGCCAGCAGATGCCGCATATCGAGGCGATCGATCTGCGGCGCGAAGCTCCGCCGCGCGGCCACTTCATCTCGCCGCGGCTCGCCGAACAAATCCGGGTCGCGGTCGAGCGGCGCGAGCAGGCGCTGCTGTTCCTCAACCGCCGCGGCTATGCGCCGCTGACCTTGTGCCGGGCCTGCGGGCATCGCTTTGCCTGCACCATCTGCGACGCCTGGCTGGTCGATCACCGGTTTCGCCAGCGGCTGGTCTGCCACCATTGCGGCTTCTCGATGCCGCGTCCGCATGTCTGTCCGAATTGTGCCGCGGAAGAATCGCTGGTTGCGGTCGGTCCCGGCGTCGAGCGGCTGCAGGAAGAGGCGGCAGGCCTGTTTCCGGAGGCCCGCACCATGGTGCTGTCGAGCGACCTGATCACCTCGATCGAGACCATGCGCAGCGAATTGAACGAGATCGCCGAAGGCCGCGTCGATATCATCATCGGCACGCAATTGGTGGCCAAGGGCCATCATTTTCCACGGCTCAATCTGGTCGGCGTGGTGGACGCCGATCTGGGCCTGAGCAATGGCGACCCGCGGGCCGCCGAGCGGACGTTTCAGCTGCTCAATCAGGTGATCGGGCGCGCCGGGCGCGACCAGGGCCAGGGCGTCGGTTACTTGCAAACCCATCAGCCCGAACACCCCGTGATGAAGGCGCTGGTGGCGTGTGACCGCGAGGCCTTTTATGCCAGCGAAATCGCAGCCCGCGAGCGCGCCCACTATCCGCCGTTCGGCCGTCTGGCGAGCCTGATCGTTTCCGCGGGCGACCGGCCCACGGCGGAAAGTTTTGCGCGCAAGCTCGCTGCGATCGCGCCGATCGATGAGCGGATCAAGGTACTGGGCCCCGCCGAGGCCCCGCTCGCGGTGATCAAGGGCCGCTACCGTTTCCGCCTGTTGGTGAAATCGCTGCGCAATGTCGATTTGTCGGAATATCTGCGCGAATGGCTGGCCGCCGGTCCCAGGACCAAGGGTAACCTCAAGCTCGAGGTCGACGTCGATCCGCAGAGCTTCTTGTAGTTTCAAAATGGGTTGTCATTCCGGAGCACGCGTAAGCGCGAATCTCGAGATTCCGGGTTGGATGCTGCGCATCGCCCCGGAATGACAACGTGGGATGTGCCTCCGACCAACGAAGAAAGCCTGCCGTCATTTGCGACGGCAGGCTCGTTTACGACGGCAGCAGGTTCTGCGGCCGTAACAAACGCAACGCTTACAAACCTTCTTGGACGGAACAGGCGTTGAGACGCCTCGACGAGGTTACATGACCTCTGCAACGACGCGGCCGACGCCGGCGCTGGTCAGACCGATCGCGCGGGCGGCGCCGGTGGACAGGTCCAGTACACGGCCGCGGACGAACGGGCCGCGGTCGTTGATCGTGACGACGACGCTGCGGTCGCCATGGGTGACCCTGAGCCTGGTGCCGAACGGCAGTGTGCGGTGGGCCGCGGTCATCGCGTTCTGGTTGAAGTGCTGGCCGGAGGCGGTCTTGCTGCCGGATTCGTTGCCATAGAAGGAGGCCATGCCCGAGAAGCTCCTTCCCGTGCCCGACGACGGGGTGATCGCGGCATTGGCGTTGCGCCAGGGCGAAACGCCGCCGGACGAGGCTGCGTGGTGGAAGTGGTGATGGCCGTGATGGTCGTGATGGTGATGTCTATAGGACCTGGCCGAGGCTTCGGTGGTGCTGCCACCGGCCAGAACAGTTGCGGCGAAAAGAACTAGCGCCGTACGCGACTGGGTTACACGTCCCAGTGCCTGCTTCTTCAACTTTAGCATATATTAGTCCCTCAATGCAGTAATGCCACATATGTGACAAGTGGAACCCCCGCTCCGTTTTGAGTGATTGCCGTTTGGTAGTCTAATGAGGCGTAAAAGCGGCAGTAGATCGTCTTATCCTTGGCTGAAACATCTTGTTATCGAAACCGGATAATCGAGAGAAATTTAGTAATATTACTTATTAACTGAATATTAACCATATGATTACTTTGAATTACTGATGATTGAAGTCATCGCCGGCGCCGGCATTGTCTTGGCAAGTAATGCGATAATGGAAGGGCTGGCGGGGTCGGCCCTTCCCTCTCACAAGAAATAATGTGGTCGGGCCGAACGATCGCCTTTGATCGGGGACGGTGGCGCGGGGTCGCGTTCATGGTTGGCGCTGAAACTTGGTCGAGGCCGACGCGCTGAAATCCGCCTTGCGCGATCGTCGGCGAGCGACTTTGCGACGAGGCATCGCCAGCCGCCGCGTCATGTTGCACCTGCGCTCTTGCTATGTTAGCAAAGCCGCGATTTTAACGGTCCCGGCACAGCCTGTGCCGGTCGAAAATCGAAGTCCCGCTTGAATTCCAAGGGCTTGGATCGCTAGGCGCCGCATTGTGGCGACGGTTTTTCCCTTGCGAGTTTGACAGCAAAAAGAGCGCGCTTGTGGCTGCTGAAGATCCGTCGGTTTCGGGAGTGTCCGGTCGTTATGCAACGGCCTTGTTCGAACTGGCGCGCGATGAAAAATCCATCGACGCGGTCAGGGCCGATCTCGACAGGTTCGATGCCATGCTGGCGGACAGCGCCGACCTGAGGCGCCTGGTCCGCAGCCCGGTTTTTTCGGCGGATTCGCAATCAAAGGCCTTGGCGGCGGTGCTCGACAAGGCCGGGATTTCCGGCGTCTCGGCAAAATTCCTGAAAGTTCTCACCGCCAATCGCCGGCTGTTCGCGGTCGTCGACGTGATCCGCGCGTTCCGCGCGCTGGTGGCGAAGTTCAAGGGCGAGGCGACCGCCGACGTCACGGTGGCCGAAACGCTCAGCGACAAGAATCTCGACGCCCTCAAGACCGCGCTGAAGTCGGTGACGGGCAAGGAAGTTGCGCTCAACGTGAAAGTGGATCCCTCGATCATCGGTGGCCTGGTCGTCAAACTCGGCAGCCGCATGGTGGATAGTTCGCTTCGCACCAAACTCAATTCGATCAAGCACGCGATGAAAGAGGCAGGCTGATGGACATCCGCGCCGCGGAAATTTCCGCGATCCTGAAGGACCAGATCAAGAATTTCG
>Ga0073928_10002231_pt1 | contig 34146 bp, 24 predicted proteins | sample PaiPotPPA55metaG_FD_76969 | JGI IMG/M metagenome (GOLD analysis project Ga0073928, IMG submission 76969) | Iron sulfur acid spring bacterial and archeal communities from Banff, Canada, to study Microbial Dark Matter (Phase II) - Paint Pots PPA... ...
CCATCTCTTCGAAAGAGTGATTCTCGTTCCGGACATCCATATATTCGCCCGGCGAGGGCCAATCGCGGAAGATTCCAAGCGCCGGAGAATGCAGCCACACGGCAGCCAGCCGCTCGGGGTGCGGATAAGGAAGGGGACGTAGCAGCAGAGCGTCTACAACGCTGAAAATGGCCGCGTTGGCGCCGATTCCAATCGCCAACGAGGCGACAATCACGGCCGTCAGCAGGGAGTTCTTGCGAAGCGTTCGCCAGGCGTACTGAAAGTCTTGGTACAAGGTGTGCATCATCCACCCCCTTCCCGAAGTTTCTGCCAGCGCCTGACGGGAGTCAAGGCGGCAGCGGGAGTCTGCGTGAGAACTACAGTTGAGCGACCAGGGGCGTGAAACCTTGGAACCACAGATGAACACAGATAAACACAGATGAAGCAAAAGGCGTATGGTAAGCCCGAACCCGAGTGCGGGGTGACTGTCACGCACTCAATCGTCCCTCCGGGACTCGTTCTTGTTTTGTGCCTTAGTTCCCCGGCATTCCGCTTCGCTCTTCCGGATGTCAGGGTTTGAATCATCAAACCCTGAAACCATCCGGGCTAAGTACAATCGCCGCTCCGCGGCTCTGAACCGAAGAGAGTTACGGCACAGCATGGGTTCGGCTGCGCTCACCACAGGTGCCGTGCCCCTACGCAGAAAAGCGACCGGACGCTGGGCGGGTCTGAAACCCGCCCCACGGAAGACTGCAGAAACTCTCCGCGGGACTAAGGCTGAGATGGTGGCGGCGAGACGGCGGTGGTCTTGGTGGGGGAGCCTGGGGTGGGTGTGGCCTTGGGAACGGGTGGAACCGTGGCTTTGGGAATGGGTTTCGCGGCGGGCGAGATTGGGGCGGCGCTCTGGCCCAGGCCTTGTTCGGCGGCGTCGGCTGGGGGCGCCGTGTCGGGTGTGTCGACCAGGACTTGCCTCGCGGCTGCCTGCTTCTCGAGCGGGACTACGTTCTGAAAATCTTCGACAGGCAATCCGCGCGTTGCGCCTTGCATGAACTCGAGCCAGATGGGGAGTGCGGCGCGCGCCCCGGTTTCTTTTTTGCCGAGCGTGATGCGCTTGTCGTCGTTCCCGACCCACACTCCTGCGGTGAGTTGCGGTGTAAACCCGATATACCAGGCGTCAGTGAAGTCGTTCGTCGTTCCAGTTTTGCCTGCCGAGGGCCTGCCAAGTTCTTTGGCGCGCACGCCTGTTCCGAATTGCACGACTTCTTCGAGCATGGCGGTCATCGTCCGAGCCACGTTGGGTGGCATCACGTCGGTGACCTGCGGACGGTACTCCTCGAGGACCGCGCCGTCATATGAGGTTACACGCTTGATGTAGTGCGGCTCGATGTGGATGCCGTCGTCGGGGAAAACGGTGAAAGCGGACGTGTGTTCCATCAAGGTGAGGTCGGCTGCACCGAGCGCGAGAGGCAGATAGGGCGGCAGCGGGCTGGTGACGCCGCATTTGCGCGCGACGGCGATCATGTTCTGGATCCCGACTTTGTCGAGCATCCGGACGGCGGGAATATTTCTCGAGTCCGCCAAAGCGCGACGGAGCGTGATTCGCCCTTCGAATTTTTCGTCGTAATTATGGGGCGTGTACGATTGGCCGCCGCTGCGGAACGATATCGGTTCATCCACCACCGTGTCGAATGGCGAAGCGCCCTGCTCGAGCGCCGTAGCGTAGACATAGACCTTGAAGGAGCTGCCGGTCTGGCGAGAGGCCTGGGTGGCGCGATTGTATTTGGATTCGTCGAAATCGTAGCCGCCGACCAACGCCTTGATGTCGCCGGTAGGATTGTCGATCGCAAGCAATGCAGCCTGCGCGGCGGGTTCCTGTTCGAGCTCAACGCGCGCCGTGATTCCGGTGAGCTCCTTCACCTGGACAACAACGAGGTCGCCAACCGCGAGAAACTGCGGCGGGGACTTGTGGCCAGTCCAGGCGAAATCGGAAGGCGTAAGCATGGCGCGATACGAGCCGATCTTGATGGTGGCGAACGTGGGCTGCACAAGGGTGACGAGACCGGTGACGTAATCATCTTTTTCGATGGAGCTGCGCCAATCGTCGCTTACAAATTTGTCGAGCGCGCCCATGTGGTCGCGAAGAACGTTGGGGAGGCTGCCGCGCCAGCCGTGGCGCCGGTCGTAGGCATGCAGGCCTTCGCGCACAGCGCGGTCGGCTGCTTTCTGCATGTCGACATTCAAGGTGGTGTAGACGCGCAACCCTTGCTCGTGAACCGCCGCTGTTCCGTAGGTGTGTTCGAGATATTGGCGGATTTCTTCGACGAAGTAGGGGGCGAGGTCGTTCCGGCCGTTCGTGATGCGCAAGCCAAGGGGTGAGCGGATGGCGGCGTCGGCTTGCGCCTGCGTGATCTTACGATCGTGCGCCAAGAGGGAAAGAACGAGGTTGCGGCGTGCCAGGGCGCGCTCGGGATGCGTGATGGGCGAATACACCGGCCCGCGAATAATGGCGGCGAGCGTGGCGGATTCGGCGAGGGTCAACTGCGCGACGGGTTTGCTGAAATAATATTCGGATGCCGCTTCAAAACCGTAGTTTCCCGCGCCCAGGTAAATCTGATTGCAGTACATCGTGAAAATCTGGTCTTTGGTGTAGTGGCGCTCGATTTCGATGGCGAGAATGGTCTCCTGCATTTTGCGGTGAAAGCTGCGGTCGGAGCGATTGAGGAAGAGGCCGCCGGCAAGCTGCATAGTCAGGGTGCTGGCGCCTTCCTTAATTTGATGATGGCGGATGTCGTGCCAGGCCGCTTCGAGGACGCGCGGAAAATCGACGCCCCAGTGTTCTTCGAAGTGCTGGTCCTCAGTGGTGAGGATGGCGTCCTTTAGCGTCTTGGGAATCTGGCCGGAGGCGAGCAGGATACGGCGCTGCAAGGCGAACGTTCCGATCGATTGGCCATCGTCGGAATACAGCTCCGTGACAACGTTGGGGCGATAGTCTTCGAGGGCGCGAATCTCCGGTAAATCGCTGCTATAGACGAACAGCAGCCCCATCGTGGCGCCCACGCCAATCGAGCAGAGCACGAGAAACGAGAAGGCCAGGCGTCCGAACAGCGTCCGGCTTCCGATTTTTATGATGGCGCGATTATTCTCCACGGCCTTGCCATTCTAGCGCATCCGCGAATGGCTCGCTGAGGAGGGAGCGTGCGTGTTTACAAAGAGTTTGGGCGCATTTGTTTGGGGGCCACAAACTACATCGGCAACTGAATCAGGACAGGGTGATTCAACTTCGCCGCTTCGTAGATGGCCAGCATGATGGCGACGTCGCGCAGCCCGGTGACGCCGTCAGGCTCAGGCTCACGGCCGGCGCGAATGCAGGCGGCGAGGTGGTCAAGCTCAAGGTGAAATTCCTCCACCGGCTTGTAGACTTTCTCGAACCATTTCGAACCGATCTGACCGAACAGCCTTCGTTCTTCGTTGTAGGCGTAAGCGGGGTTCAGCGCGGCCCAGCCTTTTTCGGCGTGAATCTGCAGGAAGGAGGCCTTTTCCGCGGCGAAGCTGCTGGAGGCTTGCACGTAAAGGCCGTCGGGGAAAGTCAGTTGGAACGAAATGCTTTCCTCCACTTCTTTGAAGCGCACGGGATCGGTGGTCCATGAATAGGCGTCCGCAGCCGCGGGTTCCAATCCGGTGAGCCAGCGAATCGTATTGATGCAGTAGATTCCGACATCGAGGAGTGAGCCGCCGCCTGCAAGCTGGCGGCTCAAGTGCCAGAGCTGCGCGGCGGGGAGGTTGAACGTGAATGCCGAATGAATGAGCTTGAGTCGGCCCAGCTTTCCGCTGGCGAGCAATTTCTTCAGGTCGAGCGCCGCCGGTTCGAAATACTTGCGGTAGGCGGTCATCAACTTGACGTTGTTGGAGCGGCACGCCTCCACCATTTGGCGGCATTCCGCGACGGTATTGGCGAGCGGCTTCTCGCAGAGAACGTGCTTACCGGCGGCCGCGGCGCGAAGAGTGAATTCCAGGTGAGTGCTGTTGTTAGTGGCGATGTAGACGGCTTCGACTTCGGAATTCCGGAGACAGTCTTCGAAACGATCGTAGGTGAAATACCGCGAAGCGTGGAACTTCGCCGCAAGCCGCTTCGCTTTCTTCGGGTCGCTGCTGACGAGAGCCACCAGGCGCGATTTCTTCGCGTGACGGAAGGCGGGCAAAACGGCACGTTCGGAAATGTGCCCGAGTCCTACAACAGCAAATCCAACGCGTTTTGATTGAGTCATGGAGTCTGGAGAAAGTTCAGCCCGCCGAGGCAAGCTCGCGATCGGCGTCTTCCACGGTCGCGTACGGGTGCAACAATTGGTTGACGTGCGTCATTTCAGTGAGCGCCTTCACCTGCTCGTTCATCCCGGCAAATGCCAGCTTCCGCTGGGCCCGCTGCGAAGAAACGAACGCACCGACCATCGCGCCGAGGCCCGCGGAATCGACGTAAGGCACGCCGGCAAAGTCCAGGATCAATACGGGCGACGGGTCGTTGCGGACGGTGTCTTGAAATTCGAAGACGGTGTGAATATTCAGCGGGCCTTTGAGTTGGAAGATCTTCGCGCCCGATCGAACCCCCGCGGCTGCCACGATTTGAATGTTCTCTTTAGCCATCGCGTCCGGGATTCTAACGAAATCTCGTCCAAGCGCAATGTGAATATTGCGTTACAACGGTGAGAGGGTGCTTTTCTAGGCCTTTTTGGGCAGCGCGGCAAGAACGCGGGACAGGCAGGGCGATTCGATTCCGTCACTGGTGCAGGAAACTGCGCTGGACAGGCTTTGGGGAAGTCTCTAATCTAGTTTGTGCCACAATTTTGCAGGAGAAGACCCCGCCAATGAAGTGCAGAAACATCCTGGAGGCGATGTTCAACACGCCTCTGATTCGCTTGAATCGCGTGACGAAGGAAGTTCCCGCCGAAGTGTACGTCAAAGCCGACTACCTGAACCCCGGGGGGTCGGTGAAGGACCGCATCGGCATCTCGATGATCGACGAAGCGGAACGCCGGGGCCTGCTCAAGCCCGGGGGCACCATTATCGAAGGAACTTCGGGTAACACCGGGATGGGGCTGGCGTTGGTGGCGGCGGTGCGGGGGTACAAGGTGGTGTTCACCATCACGGACAAGCAGTCGCGCGAGAAAATCGATCTGCTGAAGGCGTTCGGAGCGGAAGTGATTGTGTGCCCGACGGCCGTCGAGCCGGAGGATCCGAGGAGCTACTACTCCGTCGCGAAAAAACTGGCGCGCGAGATTCCCAACGCGTTCTATCCTAACCAGTACGAGAATCAGATGAACCCCGAGGCGCACTACCGCACAACGGGCCCTGAAATCTGGAAAGACAGCGAAGGCAAAATCACGCACTTCGTTTGCGGTATGGGAACCGGTGGCACGATCAGCGGCGTGGGACGCTACCTGAAGGAACAGAATCCTAACGTCAAGATTATCGGCGTCGATCCGTACGGCTCGCTGTACCACGAGTACGTGAAGACCGGCAAGATCGGCAAAGCGCTGACGTATGTGGTGGAGGGGATCGGCGAAGACATCTTCCCGAGCACGATGCACTTCAACGTTCTCTACGACGTGCTGCAGGTGCACGACGAAGAGTGCTTCGTGTGGGCGCGGAAACTCGCCAAGCTCGAAGGCGTTTTCACCGGGGGTTCGGGCGGCGGCTGCGTTTCCGCGGCGTTGAAAGTGGCGAAGGATTGCAAGAAGAGCGATTTCGTGGTGGCGTTTCTGCCGGATTCCGGCACGCGCTACCTGAGCAAGGTCTTTAATGATAGTTGGATGCGCGAGCACGGCTACACCGAAGCAGAAGTGACGCTGACGGCGGCGGACGTAGTTCGCGTGAAGCGGCAGAACGGGAAATCGCGCGAACTCGTTGTCGCGCGGCCATATCAGACCGTGTTCCACGCGCTGCACACGATGCAGCAGCAGGATATTTCGCAGTTGCCGGTGTTCGAAGAAGAAAACTTGATCGGCACGGTGTTCGAGGATCAGATTCTAAATCTCGCGCTGCAAGGAAAAGATCTGCGGAAGCTGGTGATCCGGGAGGTGATGGGCGCGCCGCTGCCGCAGGTTCCTGCGAACGCTCCCGTCGAACGTATTACATATATATTGAGCCATGATAGTCCGGCTGTGTTTGTCGAGATGCAGCAGGGCAAACTCGAAGTCCTCACCAAGTTCGACCTAATGGACACGGTGGCCGGCTTGGTGGGTCAAAAGCGCTGAATCGGCTAGTGTTCCTGCGGCTGCTTCGGGTCCGGTGTTTTTTGTGCTTCCTTCGGATCATCAATTTTTTGCGTGGCGCCCACCCAGAAGAGCTTGAAGTTGCTGTAGTGATGGTAGTGGTGGAGAAAGTGACCGCGATACTGAATGTAAGTATCCACGTTCTCCGGCAGCCACAATTCTGTCTTGTGGGAGCGGAAAGAGACCAGCTCGTAGTCGATCGCGAAATGGACGCGCCTCAAATCGACCGGCATCAATGGCTCGATCAGGTCGGTTTCCAGATGCAAAACTTGCCCGCCGTTTTCTGACAGCCACGCGCGGCCCTTCAGAGACAACGGATACTGCTTGGCTGGCGTGGCGAAGCTCGTCAGCCAGCTCGTCGAGCGGCTGCCGTCCTGACTGAAATGCAGGATCCAAGCGGGGCGATTGTTCCATTTTCCCAAGCCCTCGCATGTCCAGTCAAAATCCTGCTGAAAGGCCGGGTGGAACGCGAGCGCAAGCGCAGGCGCGCCTGCGTCAGCGACGCGCCCCAACAGGGCGTTCGACGCCTCGTTGTCGTCCCGCACCTCTTTTACCTGAACGAGGCGCGGAGAAGGCTGTTCGATGAACACGTAGTAATTGAACGTCTTGGACGCAGAGTGTTCCAGTTCGCCGCTCTTTCTTACCTCTATGGTCTGAAAATCCTCAGTCGCCGAAAACTCCTGTAGGGTCGCAACGAGTTTTTGTGCGTTTGTTTCAGCGGTCTTGAGGATCTGTGCCAGCGGGCAAGTTGCGCCCGCGACCACGAATGGCTTCGCGGCATCGATGTCGGACGGCGCCCAGTCCCGCGGGGAGATTTCAATGGGAGGGGTTAGAGGAAGGCTCATCGCCAGTTCTTCGGAACCGGCAGAAAAGTTTCCAACAGCCTTTATGGATGGTTTGGGTTTGGCGGGAGAAGGGTGCCGCAGCATGGCTGCCCAGCGAAGAGCATCCTTAGTATTCGGATTCTGGGGATTCTCTTTGGCAAACTTCTCAAATGTGCTGGCGGCCTCTTCACGTTCGCCCAGGTCCGCCTGCGCTTCACCCAGGACGATTGCAGCCAGCCGAGCATTTTCCTTTCCCACCTTGATCGCCAGCTCCGCATGATCGCGCGATTCTTCGAACTTCTTTTGACGGAGGTACGAACAGGCTAGATACCATTCGGCCTTCCAGGAGGTACCGTCCAACTGCACCGCTTTTGTCAGGACTTCGATAGCTCCCTCGTCTTCCTGTTTTTGATAACGCAGCGCACCTAGCGCTATCAGCGCCACCGGCTGCTTTGGATCGATCGATACCGATCTTTCCAAGTACGGCTTGGCTTCGTCCAATTTGTTGGAAAGCAGATACGTCATGCCCATCACGTATTGAACATACGGGTTGCCCGGTGCGAGCTGCAGAGCCTTCAGCGTATGCTTTTGCGCCGACGGGACCTTGCCCTGCTGGAGATCCTCCAATGCATGCTGGACTTCTTTCTGAGCTCTCGGCGCGAGCACGAAATCTCCCGCAGGAGGCTGAAACACTAAGGCCTGATCGATGGGTTTCATGAAGACCATGACGCTGGAGACCGCCCCGGGACTATTCGGTACTCCGAATGTTTCACGGGCGATCTGATAGCCGTCCGCCCTTACTTGAACTATGTAGTCATTTGCGATTGGAAGGCCCGCGATGATCCAGCCATCGCCACTCCGCTGCGGCTGATTCGTAATCGGAGTGTCAGAAGCATCGGTTGAAATCGCGATCGTAGGAGCTGCGTTGTCCGGCAGCTTCTGGCCATCCTCAGTCCGCAGATAGACCATGACGCTGCCGTACCCAGCGACACCGGCAACCCTTGCGGGCGCTCCCAGCGGTGACGAGCCAAGACCCTGAGCGAGCGAGACCGCCGACATCCCTAGGAGAATCAATGAGCTGGCGAAAAGCTTGGGCAGCACCGATTTCATGCTTCCTCTGGAGGAAGGTCGGTGAGAACAGGCCAGAAGATCGAGAAAATCCGGCCTCTCACCCGTTGCTCAGGACCATACGCGAGCGCCGGTTAGGATGTCAACTCTTAGGGCGCGTTCGCGCAGAGGGCCGACCGACCGTCTCTGCGATGGAGCTGGCGGAGCGTCTATGGCGGAGCGGCCGCAATGCTATACTTTGAGATTCACTCTTCGGCCGCGGAGCCGGGTGAGCCACCGATACAACCATGCGAATTGAAGACTTCAATGAACGGCTGCGCACCTCGATCCTTGTCGGCGACGGGGCGATGGGGTCGCTTCTCTACGAAGACGGGCAACGCTGCGTGGAGGAGATGAATTCTTCGCATCCGGAGGAGGTTTTCCGCGCCCACCAGGCCTATATCGAAGCCGGAGCGCAACTCATCGAGACCAACACGTTCGGCGCGAATCGCCACAAGCTGAGCGAACTCGGGATCGCGAATAAAGTGGCCGAGTTCAATCATCGAGGAGTGAAACTCGCCCGTGAAGCGCGCGAGGCTGCCAAGCACGAAGTGTTGATCGCCGGATCGATTGGACCGCTGGGAATCGCGCTGCAGATGCGCGAGCTGCCGGAAGAACAGATTTTCGCGATTTTCAAAGAGCAGGCGGGGGCACTCGAAGAACGCGGCGTGGATTTGTTCCTGCTCGAAACTTTCAGCGACGTTCAGGAGTTGCGGATCGCGGTCGACGCCATTCGTTCATTTTCGCGGCTTCCGATTGTTGCCGAGCTGACGTACTCGGAGGAAGGCACGACCATCGGCGGCACTCGGCCACAGGAAACGTGGGAAGTCCTGAAGGAGAAGAATATCCAGGCCGTTGGCGCGAATTGCACAATCGGCCCGCAGCTTTTGCTTCCGGTGCTCCGCGAGCTTGCCGGACGCGTATCGCTTCCGCTTTCCGCAATGCCAAACGCAGGTTTTCCCAAGCGCGTTGGCGACCGCACCGTATATCCGCGCTCGTCGCCTCAATATTTCGCGCTTTTCGCGCAGGAGGCTGCCGAGCTTGGCGCTCGTATCATTGGCGGATGCTGTGGCACTACGCCCGAGCACATTCACGCGATCGCGGAAGCGGTAAAGAAGCTTCGCCCAGCGAAATTGGCTCCCGGCAAGGCCGGCGGAACCGTTGCTGTGGAAGTCATAGAACGCGCTGAGCGCGTTCGCCGCGTCACCACGCGCGAACCCGACAGCCAGCTGTGGAAGAAGATTCAGGCGCATAAGTTCTTCACCTCCGTCGAAATTGATCCGCCCAAGGGCGTGACCGTCGAGCGCATCGTGGATCAAGTGACCAAGGTGATGTCATGTGCGGAGGTGGATGCGATTGACATTAATAGCGGAACGCTCGCGCGCGTTGGTATGGATGCGCTCGTTCTGGCGGGCGCTTTGGAAGCGCATGGATTTGAAACGATCCCCCACCTGACCACGCGCGATGCCAACATTATCGGCCTGCAAGCCATGCTGCTCGGCGCCTGGGCTGTGGGAGGCGTGCGAAATGTGCTGGCGATCACGGGCGATCCCCCGTCGATCGGCGATTATCCCGAGACAAATGGGGTGTACGAGCTGGATTCGATCGGGCTTGTGAAGGTACTCGCTCGCCTGAATCAGGGAACCGACTGGGCGGGCAAGAATCTGGGCGGCGCGACGAATTTCACGATCGGCGTGGCCGTGAATCCTGTGGCGGAAGACGTTGACGAAGAGTTGCGCCGCTTCGAGGCCAAAATCGAGGCCGGCGCGCACTTCGCAATGACGCAGCCTATCTTCGATCCGGAGCATTGGAATGCTTTTCTAAAGCGCCTGGGCGGCAAGTCGCCGATCCCTATCATCGTGGGCTTATGGCCCTTGACTAGCTACAAGCAAGCGCTCCGGCTTAATAACGAGGTGCCGGGCATCGTGATTCCAGAGGCGACTCTGCGCGAAATGGAAAAGGCGGGAGACGCGGCTCGCGAGCGGGGGTTTGCCCTGGCGCGCATCATGCTCGACTGGGCTCACACCGCGCGCAGTGAGGGTATCGCCGGCGCCTACCTGATTCCGCCCTTCAAAAGGTACGAAGAGATTCTGGAGCTATTCGGCTAGCGGCGACAAAAAAGGGTTGCAGCAATCCTCTTTGTACAGAGTTCTCCCGGGTTTCAGAAGAACCAAAACCTCTTGCGACGCTTCTGCGCGCGCGTTCCTGCGTTTTGCGCTCCCAATTCTTCGGCTAACTCCGGAACGTAGGGCAGGGTTCGTCCTTCGAATGCCGCCAGAGGATTGTCGACCAGCAAGGCCCGCGCGACATCTTCGCCACGTTTCTTCACCACCAATTCAAAGGCTTCCTTCAGTTTTAGTGGCCGCGATGTTGCATTGTGCGCGTCGCTCGCCAGAAAGTGAACCGCACCGCCCTCGAGCCATCGGTCGGCGGCTTCCTGAGGCGCCTTTCCGAACCTTCCCAGCAATGATTGCGCCGTTATCTGAGCGTAGCAGCCCTGTCGCAGCCAATGGAACAGCCTCTCGGGTTGCGCACGGATCAAAGGGTTGCGCTCCGGATGGGTGATGATGGGGCGCACACCCGCGAGTTGCAACTGATGCAGAGCCTGGTCAAGCGACGGCGGAATTGAATACTCAGCGAATTCGACCAGCAAATAGTTCTTCTGATTCAAGGTGAAGCGGGCCGCGTCGTGGCGAATATCCTGAAGGTTCTCGAAGCTCAGGTGGAAGTCACAGCCGGTAGCTAGAATCAGGCGTCCCTCAAACATGGCCTGAATTTCATTCCGGCGCTGTTTTACCAATTCGGGAACGAAAGTATGATTTTGGCTCGCGTGGGGAGTTCCGACAACGTGAGTTATCCCATCGGCAATGGCCATTTCGGCCATTGCGCAGGCTACTTCCACTGATTCTGCGCCGTCGTCAAGGCCCGGAAGTATGTGGCAATGAATATCTACCATGCGAAGTGGAGAATAACGCAGGGAAGAGGAGATAACAACGAAGAGGTGGAAGGAGCGAATTGCAAAAGATGGCGAAGCGGGGCGGATTGGCAAGGGTCTTGCATGTATAGGCGTGAAACTGAGTGAAACAGTTTCATTCCCGGAATTAGAGAGCGTTGCGGAGCAGGGAAGCAGACAGGCGAATCCGGGAGCGGGCAAGTTCACGGGGTTGGATTCTGCTGACCGAATAATGATAATAGCAACTCAACGCGGTTCTGTCGGTTTTCGCCAGAACCAATTCCCCCCACCCCTCCTTCCGTGGGGAAATCCACTCACAGCAAGAAAAACGAAAGAGGAGGCGTGTCGATGAATCTAAAAGGGGTTTTCACAGTTGTGTTGTCGGCCCTGCTTGTGTTGCTGCCTGTGGTTCCGGCGTCGGGAGCTTCGGTGGCAGGCCAGATGATCACGCACGGTACGGCGGAGATTAACGGCGTTGCAGTCCCAGCAGTGACGTCAGTGTATGCGGGAGACCGGATCGTCACGGAAAGAGCCAGCAGCACGTCGCTGAGCTTTGCGAGCGGCAATTCGGTGGTGATCCCCGAATTGAGCAAAGCGACGCTGAGCGAGAAAGATGGAAGGGTAGTCGTCAAGCTCGAGGACGGAGCTATTTCAGTTCTGAACAAGAGCAATGCGCCGATCATCATTGAGGCGCACGGGGCGCGCATTCAGGCCGCGTCGAACGCCCCGGCCGTGTACAACGTGGTTCTGCACGGCAACGCGTTGCGAGTGGTCGCCAGCAGCGGGGCGGCGCACGTCGAGACGTCCGATCATGCAGGGAACGTAACGCCCGGCACGGCGCTGAGCGCGACCTTTGCTCCAGCACCTCCGCAAGCGGGTGGCTTGTCGACGACAACCTGGATCTGGATTGGCGTCGGAGCCGCGGCTGCGGTCGGCCTCGGAGTAGGCATCTACGAAGTCGAAAAAGGCAGCAGCAGTTCGCCGAGCAGTTAATTCTTCACGAGTAGCGCTGAGTAGCGCATTGATGGGCACGGGAGGTTCGAAGGGGTAGGCTGCGGACCTCCCAGAATGTCGGATTTCAACAAGGTTCGGCAGCAGAAGATTCGGGTGTGCCTGTACGACAACCGGTCGGGGGATGGGTGAAGCCGATGGGTAGTTCGCAAGTGAGTTTGAAATCGTTCCGGGTGTGCGTGACGGCGCTGACGCCGCTGGCAGCGATGTTGGTCTTGGGTGTAGCGACGGAGGCCCGAGAGCCGCAAGCTGCTGGACAGGGCACTTCGCTTTCGAATCGCTATCAGCAAACGACAGAAGACTACAATCGGCGCCTCGTCGAGTTGAACCGAAGCGTTTCGGGAGAGAGCCCAATCGCGCCGCCGTCGGATTACCGCATTGGCGCCGACGATCTTCTCGACATTTCCGTTCTGGAAGCTTCTGAGCTGGATCGCGCTCCCAGGGTGAGCGCGAGCGGCCAAATCTCGCTTGCGGTGGTCGGTACGGTGCGTGCCGCGGGCCTTACGACGCAGGAACTGAGCGCCGTAATCGAAGAGATTTTGCGCCGCAACTACATAAAGAATCCGCATGTGACCGTGCAGGTGCGGGAAATGCAGAGTCACTCCGTGTCGGTTTTTGGCGCGGTGAGAAAGCCGGGCGTCTTCCAAATTCGCGGCCCGAAGTCGGTGATCGAGTTGCTTTCAATGGCCGAGGGGCTCGGCGACGACGCAGGCGACACCGTCATCGTCGACCGGCACGACGAGATTCGCGGATTCTGGTCCGCCAAGGCCGCTGGTTTACCGGTCCAGGAGACAACGCCGTCTTTAGGTGCTGTGGCGGACGGCGGCTTCAATGACACGGCAGTGAGTCGAACCGACCAGTGGTCGCAATCATCGGGCACGCGGAGCGGAGGCAATTTAGCGGCGGAGCCAGGCTCATCGGAAACTGTTGAAATCGATCTGAAGAAGCTTTTGGACTCGGGCGATGCCAGCCTGAACGTAGAGGTGTATCCGGGCGACGTTGTGAAAGTGACACGCGCGGAACTGGTCTACGTCGTCGGCGAAGTGGCGAAGCCCGGGGGGTTCCAGCTGAAGAGCAACGAAAACATTTCGGTGCTGCAAGCTGTGGCGCTCGCTCAGGGATTGACACACACATCCGCCGCAGCGCACTCGAAAATCATCCGCACCGATCCAGCCACGGGGCAGCGCCAGGAAATCCCGATCGACCTCAAGAAAGTTCTTGCGGGCAAAGTAGCCGACCCCATGCTCACGGCCCGCGACATCGTGTTTGTCCCGAACAGCGTGGGCCGCACGGCGATGTACCGCAGCCTTGACGCAATGATCTCGGTGGGGACGGGGCTCGCCGTTTATCGGTGGTGATATGGAAAGAGAAAACAGCATCGAAATTTTCCAGCCGGGTCCACGCGCGCTCGAAAAGCGGCGCGGCGAAGTTCTGGCCCTGAAAAGCGAACCGGCGCCTTCCGTCAACCTGCTGTCGTACTGGATCATCTTGCGAAAGCGCCGCTGGACCGTTTTCGCCGTCCTGGCCGTCATCTCCGCGGTGGACGTGATCGCCACCCTAAAAGAAAAGCCGCTTTACGAAGCGAAAGCGTTGATCGAAATCGAGCGGGAAAATCCCAACATCCCCACGGCCGAGGACCTATTCGAGATCGACAACGTGTCGAACACCTTCCTCGAGACGCAGTACAAAGTGCTGGAGAGCGAAAGCGTCCTGCGGCGCGTCGTACGCGAGTTGCATCTCGATCAGTTGCCCGAATTCGACCCGCCGCGTCACTGGTGGTCGCTGCCTTCTCTGAAGGCCGCCGCGATCTCGGCCACTGGAGATTCGACGGCGCCGCGCCCCGATACGGAAGCGGTGCACAACGCGCTGAAAACCCTTTCCGACCGCCTGAGCGTCGATCCGGTAAAGCAGAGCCGCCTGGTGGAAGTGTCCTTTGAATCGCAAGACCCGATTCTGGCGGCGCGGATTGTGAACGGGATCGCGTCGAACTACGTCGACCAGAACCTGGAGCTCCGCTGGGACGCGGCGCAAAAAGCCTCCGAATGGCTTTCGCAGCAGCTCGTGGGCGTCAAAGGGAAACTCGAGAAATCCGAGGATGAAATGCAGGCTTATGCGCGGAACAACGGCCTGCTGTTCCTCGAAAGCGAAAAAGGAACCACGGAAAACATCGTGGACGCGCGCCTGCGCCAATTGCAGGAGGAGCTTACGAAAGCCCAGGCGGACCGCTACCAGAAAGAATCTCTTTTCCGCCTGATCGAAGCGGGAGACTACGGCGCGCTTCCTACCGTATTCGAAAACCACGAATTGCAGGAGCTCACCCTGAGGCTTTCCGACTTGGACACGCAGCGCGCGCAACTCGCGACGATGTTTGCTCCTGATTACCCCAAGCTGAAACAGGTGCAAAGCGAAATCGATGAAGCGCAGGGCACACTCGACGCGGAGCGCAATCGCGCGGCCACGCGAATCCGCAATGACTACTTCGCGGCGGTCCGGCGGGAAGGGCTGCTCAAGGATGCGTTCGGCAACGCGCAACGTGACGCCAACGGGATTGCGGAACGGTCGGTGCAGTACAAGATTCTCAAGCGCGAAGTGGATACGAATCACGAGTTGTACGACGGGCTCCTGCAGCGGCTGAAACAGGCGGGAATTTCCGCCGGCCTCAAGGAAAGCAACGTGCGGATCGTCGACGCGGCCGTGCCTTCCACGAAGCCTGCAAAGCCGCGCGTCGCTTTGAATTTGTCGCTCGGCTTGGTTATGGGCTTTGGGATCGGCATCGGCGCTGCGTTTTTGCAGGAGCACTTCGACAACTCGCTGAAGACGACCGAAGAAGTCGAGCGCGTTCTGCAGTTGCCCGCGCTGGCCATGATTCCGTCGGTTGAATCGCTCAACGGGCGCGGCAATCACGCGGGCGAAGCGAACGGCGACAGCCACCCGCTCCACCTCAAGGCCGGCCGCCTGGTCGCTGGCAGAAACGGTTCGAGCGGGCTGAACCCGCACTGGTATCTGCTGGACGAACTCTCGGCGAAATACTCGGAGTTGACCGAAGCGTTCCGCAGCCTGCGCACGTCCGTGCTGCTTTCCGCCGCAGACTGCCCGCCGCGTTCGTTGCTGGTCTCTAGCGCGCAGCCTGGTGAAGGAAAGACCACGGTGTCAACCAACCTGGCGATTTCACTCGCCCAGCTCGGGCAGCGGGTGCTCTTGATCGACGGCGACCTGCGCCGGCCGAGCGTTCACCGGGCCTTCGGCATTCGCGACAGCCTCGGCGTGGTGAGCTACCTGACGGGCCAGCAGGACTGGCGCGCGGCCGTGGAAAAGATTTCGGTTCCGGGCCTCGACGTCCTGGTCTCGGGGCCGATTCCGCCGAATCCGGCGGAACTGCTGTCATCCGACCGCATGAAAAAACTCTTGGCCGAAGTGCTCGAAGAATACAAGTTCGTCGTGGTTGATTCGCCGCCGCTGCTGAACGTTGCTGACAGCCGAATTCTCGCGACGCTGGTGGAAGGGGTCGTGCTGGTGATCAAGGGCGGCGAAACGCCGCGGGAACTCGCTCGGCGCGCGCAAGCGCACGCGTCCGACGTGGGAGCGCGAGTGATTGGCGTGGTGCTCAACAACGTGGACCTGCGCCGCGAGGAGTATTCGTACTACTACCAGCACTATCGCTACGACTCGTACGATAGCGCGGCACAGCACACCGGCGCGGCAGATTGAATTTCGGCCCAGTTTCTTGAATTTGAGGAGGGAAACAAAAATGCAGATCTACCTCGATTCGGCCGACCATCGCGAAATCGAAAAATGGTCGGCCGAGGGAATTGTGGACGGCGTCACCACGAATCCCAGCATCCTGTTTAAGGACGGGGTGTTCGACCTGGAAGAAGGCGCGAACCGGCTGGCGCGCTTGCTTGGCGAGCGTCCACTGAGCGTTGAAGTGACCACGGACGATCCCGCCCAGATGCTTTTGCAGGGCCGCGCGCTGGCGCGCTGCGCCCCGAACATCGTCGTCAAAATCCCCATCACCAACGCGCACGGCGAATCCTGCCTCGGCGTGATCCACGCGCTCAGCAAGGAAGCCATCGCGGTGAATACCACCGCGATCCTCTCGTTCAATCAGGCGCTGCTGGCGGCCAAAGCCGGCGCGGCCTACGTCAGCGTTTTTGCGGGACGCGTTGCCGACGAAGGAAACGACCCGTGCATCGTGATTCGCAACGTGCGCGCCTGGCTCGATGAATGGGAATACACCGCGAAGATCATCGTGGGCAGCATCCGCACGGTCATGGACATTCAAAACGCGGCGCTTGCGGGCGCGCACATCATCACGATTCCGCCACAGTTTCTGCCGAAAATGGTGGACCACAAGTACACGCGCGAAACCGTTTTGCAATTCAACCGCGACGCCGAACGCGCCCTGGCGCAAATGTCGGAAGCGCGCTCCGCCGCCGCGTCCGGATGAGTCGCGCGATGAGCGAAAACAAACAGTTCGCGGAGAAAGCGCAGAGGGGCGCGCAATGACCGCAGCCGTTTCGCAAGCCCGGCGCAAAGCCCTCATCACCGGCATCACGGGGCAGGACGGTTCGTACCTCGCCGAGCTTTTGCTTGCGAAGGGCTACGAAGTACACGGCATCAAGCGCCGCTCGAGCAGCTTCAACACAGGCCGCGTCGATCATCTCCTGCAGGATTGGCGCGACCGCAACGCCAGCCTCTATTTGCATTTCGCCGATCTTTCCGATTCGACCAGCCTGACGAAGCTTCTTTACCGGCTGGTCCCGGACGAGATTTACCACCTGGGCGCGCAAAGCCACGTGCGCGTGAGTTTCGATATTCCGGAATACACGGGAGACGTGACCGCACTGGGCACCACACGTCTTCTGGACGCGATTCGCGAATCGGGCATCCCGGCGCGTTTTTATAACGCCGCGAGCAGCGAAATCTTCGGCCAGGCCGGGCCAGGCTCGCAGAACGAGCGGACGCCGTTCCGGCCGCGAAGTCCCTACGGCTGCGCCAAGCTGTACAGCTACTGGATGACAGCCAACGCGCGCGAAGGCTTCGGCCTGTTCGGCGTGAACGGAATTCTGTTCAATCACGAGTCGCCGCGCCGCGGCGAAATCTTTGTTAGCCGCAAAATCACGCGAGGGGTCGCGCGCATCCTTCACGGCCTGCAGGACAAGCTCTACCTGGGAAACCTCGATGCCGAACGCGACTGGGGGTACGCGCCGGAATATGTGGAAGGGATGTGGATGATGCTGCAGCAAGCGAAGCCGGACGACTACGTGCTCGCGACCGAAGAAACGCACTCGGTGCGCGAATTCGTCGAGCTTGCTTTCGGGCACGCCGGCTTGAACTGGCGGCGGCACGTTGAGGTGGATCCGCAGTACTACCGTCCCACGGAAATCGACCGGCTGCTGGGCGACGCCACCAAGGCAAAGACCATGCTCGGGTGGCGCGCAAAGACGAAATTCGCCGACCTCGTGAGAATCATGACCGAGGCCGACGTGCGTCTTCTCGAGGATACGCTGAGCGGAAAAGTGGAACGGCAGATGTACGCGCGGGCGGGCGAATGAACTCGAACATCAGCTCGGCGCAGTTTACCGCGGAACTGCCGCGGAAGCGCGTGGTGGTCACCGGCGGCGCCGGCTTTCTCGGCAGCGTGGTGGTTCGCAAGCTTCGCGAGCGCGGATGCCGCGAAATCACCGTTCCGCGCCGCGCGCAGTGCGATCTCAGCCGCCGGTCGGACGTCCTTCATCTTTTGAATCACGTACAGCCGCGAGTAATCCTGCACCTGGCAGCCACAGTGGACAATCCCGCCGGAAGCGGTGACGCCGCTGCAAGTTTCTACAACAACGTGCTGATGACCACGCAGTTGATCGACGCAGCCTGCGGACGCGGCGTGGAAAAAATGCTTTGCCTCGGCAGCGCGAGCTCGTATCCGGCTGCGGCTCCCGTTCCGCTTTGCGAAGACGATCTCTTCAGCGGCCTGCCCGAAGCGTCGCGTGTCGCGCACGGAATCGCGAAACGTTTGGCTGTCGTTCAGGCGCAGGCGTACCGCAAACAGTACGGCTTTCGGTGCATCTTCCTGATTCCCACGAATTTCTACGGGCCGGGCGACAATTTCGATCCCGAAACCAGCTACGTGATTCCCTCGCTGATCACCAAATTCGTCGAAGCCGCCGAAACCGGCGCCTCCGAAGTTACGCTGGGCGGATCGGGCGAACCCACGCGCGATTTCCTGCACGTGGAAGATTGCGCCGAAGGAATTCTGCGGGCCCTCGAGGCTTACGACCAGCCGGCACCGGTGAATCTGGGCAGCGGCATAGAAATCCGAATTGAAGGCCTGGCCCGCAAGATCGCGCTCCTCGTGGGCTATTCCGGAAGGATTCTGTGGGATCGCACCCGCCCAGACGGCCCGATGAGGCGAATCCTTGACATCACGCGCGCGCGCCGCGAGTTCGGCTTCGAACCAAAACGAAATCTCGAAGACGGTTTGCGCGAAACGCTGGACTGGTACCGGTTAACGCTGCGGGCGAACGGTGCAGATGAACGCGCTTCCGGCGCGCCTGCTTCTTGCGAACAGGTTCAGACGGTCGGCTCAACTTCGTAACGCTTTCGGAGCACACAAAAAGAGAAACGCCGTGGCAGAAGCGATGACACAAAAAGACTCGTTGCCGGCGGGCGTGAAAGCCCGCGCGACGTGCCGCACGTGCGAGAGCAAGCGACTGGTCGACGTCCTCAATTTCGGAAATCCTTTTGTCTCGAATTTTGCCGACCTGCCGGACGCGGCGAACTGGCCGCGCGTACCCCTCGAACTCGTTCTATGCGCAGATTGCACAGTTCTGCAACTTCGCCACACCACTCCGAGCGACTGGCTGTATCGCCGCTACTGGTACAAGTCCGGGGTGAATGGCGCGATGCGAGTGGCTCTCGCCGACATTACGAGCAAGGCGTCGGAATTCGTGAAGCTTCGCAGTGGCGACCGCGTTCTGGATATCGGCTGCAATGACGGAACGCTTCTACGTTCTTACGCGATCCCGGGAATCGAGCGCGTAGGTTTCGAACCCGCCGAAAACCTGGCGAGAGAAGCTTCCTCGGACGGCACAAACCGCATCATCAACGATTTCTTCAGCGCAGCTCCCGTCGCCGGCGAACAATTCCGAATCATCACTTCCATCGCCATGTTTTACGACCTCGAGAATCCGAACGCTTTCGTCGCCGATGCCGCCAGCCTGCTCGCGAAAGACGGCGTGTGGATCATCGAGATGCACTATCTTCCGCTGACGCTGATGCGCAACGCGTTCGATGCGGTTTGCCACGAGCATCTCGAATACTACTCGCTGCGGTCGCTCGAACCGCTGCTCGCGCGGCACGGTCTGGAAGTGGCTGACGCGGAAACCAACGACGTAAACGGAGGAAGCTTCCGCGTTTATGTCGTTCACCGGGGTTCCGATTCAGCGGGAGTTTTCGAGCGCTGGGGACGCGTCGAAAGCGCGCGCGCCTCCGAACGGCGGCTCGCTCTGGAGCAAGCGGCCACCTACGAACAATTTGGCGCGCGCGTCCGGCAGGTTGGCCAGCGCCTTCACGCCTTCGTTCAAAAGGAGAGCGCGCGCGGCAAGGAAATTTCGGCGTACGGCGCTTCCACAAAAGGGAACACACTGCTGCAGGTTTTCGGCCTCGACCGGCACCTGATTCGGTCCGCAGCCGAGCGCAATCCGGAAAAGTGGGGCAAGTACACGGTGGGGACTTGGATTCCGATCGTCTCCGAAGCGGAAGCGCGCGCTCACGCCGACTATTTCCTGGTTCTGCCGTGGCATTTTCTGACGGATATTCGCAGCCGCGAGCGCGAATTCCTAGAAGGCGGCGGGAAGCTGATCGCGCCGTTGCCGGAACCGCGCGTCATCGATTCCACGGGGACGCATCGCGTGCCATGAGAGTAGCCATTCTGACCACCGAACTCATCGCCAACGGCGGCGCGGCGCGGCAGGCATTGATGCTGGCGCAACGGCTCAACGCCCTTGGGCATCGCGCCACGCTGTACGCGACGGAACACTGCCCGGAAAATTGCTATCCCGAAATCGCCGGCTCGATCGATATCCGCGCGGTCGAACGAGTCTCGGTTGCCGACGTTCAGAAGCGCCGCGGAGCGCGTCACCACAGTCTTTTGCACGGCGCCAAGCGTCATTTGCTGGCCAGCCATCAACTCGCGCGCCTTGTGGACGAACCCTGCGACATTCTGAATCCTCACGTTCGCGGCGCAACGCGCGCCGCCGTGCTCTGCAAACGCTCAGCGGGCGTGCCGGTGGTTTGGATGTGCGAAGACGCGCGCAACTGGGAAGAGCGAGGATATCGGCCGTACTACTCGAAGCCGGTGCAATTCGTTTTCGATAGGCTGATGGCGCAGTTGGAAAAGCCGGTGGTGGGCGAAATCGACCGAGTGGTCACGCTGGACCATCGCGTCAAGAACATTATGGAGCGCTACTACGGCCGGCCGGCGGAAGTGGTTCGCAGCGGCGTCGACGCAGCTTCGTTTGAACGGCGTGACGAAGCACGCGACGACATTCGAGTAAGGCACGGGATCGCGCGCAACGATTTTCTACTTCTGTGGCTGGGAATTCTGGAGCCGCACCGGCGCCTCGAAGATGCCATCGAAGCCCTTCGCCTGCTCCATCTGCGCGCCACTGGTCCGGTCCGCTTGTTGATTGCCGGCTCGGGAGCGGCTGCGCCCGTCTATGTGCGCAAGCTTCAGGAGCTTGCGGCGCGGTATCGCCTCACCGGGTCCGTCCGGTTTCATCTCGCCGCTGTTCCGGAAAACGAAATGTCGGACTACTACTCGGCCGCCGACGCGCTGGTGTATCTGGCCGAGAATCAGTGCTGGGGCCTGAGCATATTCGAAGCTCTGGCATGCGACCTTCCCGTGATCGTTTCGCGAAGCTGCGGAGCGCATGAAGTGCTGGAGCATCGTCAAACGGCGATGCTGGTTGCGCCACGGCACCCGGAAGAGACCGCACGGGCGGTGGCCGAGCTTGTGGAAACGCCCGGCCTGGCGGAAAAGCTGGCGCGCGAGGCGCGCGCGCGGGTGCTGGCGCAAATCACGTGGGAAGCGTACGCGCGGAATCTGGTGCGCGTCTTCGAGCAGGTGCTCCACGATCAACACGAGGGCGTTGCCGCTCCGCGCGAGGCATTCGCATGAGTCTTGCGGCTCGCGTCGGACGCGCGATTTTCTGGGGGCAGGCCGGCCGCGTCGCCGAAGCCGCGATCCTGTTCTTTTTTTCGCTGCTGCTCGCTCGCGTGCTGGGACCTGCGTCCTACGGACTCTACGCTCTGGGCATGAGCATCGCCGGCGTGTGCGGCTTTCTCACGCTGCTTGGCTTGGGCCCCGAAACGCTTGGCCGGTTTCTCCCTGAAATCGCGGCGGACAGCGAGCGCCAACGGGCGAACGGCCTGCTGCGAGCGCTTCTCGCGATTCGAGCGACAGCTATCATTTTCGTTGCCTGCTTGGTGTTTTCGTTCCGCAACGTCATTTCCGCCAGGCTGCACTTTCGGCTGGTTGTTGCGTCGCTTGCGGCCGTCCTAGTGGTGTTCGCGGCGCGCAGCATCCTCGACCTGCTCACAAGCTTCTCTTCGGGTCTCCTCGACTTGCGAAGTGTTGCGGTGGCAAAGCTGGCCGGGTCGGCAGCGGCTCCAGCGCTGTTTTTCGCCCTTCTCACCTTCGGGCACGCGAGTGCGGGTGTGGCCTGGATCGCAACCGCGGGGAGTTCGCTGATCGGGATTTTGGTCCTGGCGTCACCCGTCGTGGGAAGGCGTAGCTCCCCGATTGCGGACCAACACGTTGCGGTGAAGAGGATTCTCGCGTTCGGTATGTTCGCGTGGACCACGAATTTCTTCATGTACATACTAGGCGACAACACGGACGTCCTCCTGCTGGGGTTCATTCTTTCGGACCCCGCCGCCATTGGCCACTACGCCGTTGGAGCGAAAATCGTCTTCAGCCTTACGGGACTTCTCCTCGGCTGGGCCGCGCTCGTAAGCGTTGCCTCGTTTGCGGAATGCCGTCAACGGCTGGGAAAAGCGGCGATGGCCAGGATGGTGGAAGCGCAATGGAGGCTGGCCGTCTTGTGCGTCGTTGGACCTTCTCTTCTGTTGCTTCGCTATCCCCGGGAAATTATCACCGCCGCTTATTCCGCGGACTACGCTCCCAGCGTCGCTGTGACACAAGTTCTTTGTGTGCTGATGGCCTGCGCCGCGGTCTTGGGCTTTTCGCTGGGCACAAGCGCGCTCTACGCGATTGGCAAAGAGCGGCTGGCGTGCGCAATCGTCGGAGCCGCAGCAACCTTCAACATCGTCGCCGAAGTTTTTCTCGTTCGCAGAATCGGAATTCTGGGAGCAGCGTGTGCGACGGGGCTTTCCTTCGTTGTGCTGGCGGTGTTGTCGGGCGCGGCAAGCCGCATCTATGTTCCGTGGCGCTTTCCGGCAGAGTTCGTCGGGAAAGTCATTGTCGCGAGTTTCGTCGCGCTTGTGCCAACGTTCTATATCCGCGCTGATTCCTTTATGGCCATGGCCGCCGGCGCGCTTGCCTGGGGCATGTCTTTCTTTTTGGGCCTTTTGATCCTGAAGCCGCTTGGTCCATTCGATTTCGCCGCGTTGACGCGGATTAATCCCCATCTTGCGGCGCTGGCAGGGTCATTTTCGACTCGGCGTTTGGACGCAGCCATCGAAGGAGCGCCGTGGCAGGAATAGAACAATCGGCCTTTCGAGGGCTTCTCGTTTGCCGCCATTGGATGCGCCAAATTGGCGTTGACGGCGTGGCTAGGCGCCACTCGCGCCTCGCGTCCGTGCTGCGGTCCGTGTACCGGTTCCTGTACAGGACTCTCGATCCTTGTGGCCTGATCACGGTCGAAGCCGGGGGATTGAGGATATCGGCGGAGTCGCAGCAGCGCGACCTTGCGCTGATTCTTCTTGGAAAAGAATGGGAGGAACGGCAGACAAGTCTCTTTGAATCGCTGCTCGGCCCGGGAATGGTGTTTGTGGATGTAGGCGCGCACATCGGATATTACACGCTTCTCGGAGCGCATCGGGTCGGCCCGGGCGGCCGCGTCTACGCGTTCGAGCCTGCCCCAGAAAATTTTCGGGCCCTCCAGCGGAACATTTCCCAGAACGGCCTGTCGAATGTGGTAGCAGAGTCCCTTGCCGTCGCCGGCCGGAGCGGGCGAGCGCAGTTGGCAATATCGGAGACGGATTCGGCGTCGCATTCGCTTGCAGGCTCGCTCGGGAGCGGCCGAAAGATAGAAGTGGAGACGACTTCGCTCGACGATTATTTCGCGGGTATCGACACCCCTATCGGCGTGGTGAAACTGGACGCGGAGGGCGCTGAACCCGAGATCCTCGAAGGAATGCAGGAGCTTCTCGCGCGCAATCCCGAGGGTGTGCTTTTCGTCGAGATCTACCCGCGGGCAATGGAAGCGCTGGGCCGCTCCCCGGAAGCCTTCCTTGAAAGACTACGGCAGCTCGGCTTCGGGCTGGTGCCGTTCGACGAGGAGCGGGCCGCCGAGCCTCCACTCGAACCAGAAGGCTTCGCGAGTTTTCTCGACGATCTTCGCGCGAGGGGTGGCGGAACCAACCTCATTTGCCGGCGGGAAAGCGCTGCGTCTGCCAGCAGACATGTTTCCAAGACGGCGCAGCCCGGCGGTCCACTGGTCTCCATTGCCATTCCGACCTACAACCGCGGAGAACTGCTCGAACGCACGCTCGAGACGATCCTGGCGGGCCTTCCCGGCGATTTCGAAGTCGTGATTTGCGATACGGGCTCGACGGATGGTACGCGCGAGCGGATTGCGCGCATCGCAGCCGGCAATTCCCGCGTGAGGTTCTTCTCGCTTGCCGAACGGCTGAGTCTCGACGAGGCGTTGTTGCGCCTTCTCGACCTGAGTCGTGGTGAATATATTTGGTTTTTCTCGAGTGACGATCGCATGAAGCCGGGCGCGGCCGAGGCGGTGCGCGAGCGGATTGCGGGTTCGAGCAGGCCGCCAGCGCTTCTTTACGTGAATCAGGAAATCGTCGGCGAAGATGGTCGCGTACTGGTGGCATCCCAAGGACGCGAACACGATCGTGACTTCGCAGATGGCCGAGAAATTCTGCCTTGGCTTGGCCTGGACCTCGGGTTTCTTTCGGCCAGCGTCATTCGGCTGGCAAGCGCGCGAGAGGTCACTTCCGCCCGCGACTTTATTGGCACGCGCTCTCTCAACCTGCACCTCTATCTTGAGTGCTTGCGCCGCGGAGACCCGGCGCATTATATCGGCAAGCCGCTAATCCAAGCTCGCCGCGCCCAGGGCGCTCCGCCTTACGAATATCGCGACGTATTTGTTCGAGATATTGTCCGGATTCTGAACCACGCAAGACGAAGAGGGTTTGGCTGGTCCCGCGTCTACCGGGCAATGAATGGCGTTGTCGCCGGGCACTACCTGAGACTCGTCGTTTCCTGGCGTGCGGACGATCCAGCCGAGCTTTCTCGCACGTTTCCGGCAATGCGCCGCGCCTGTTGGATGTATCCGGCGTTCTGGCTGCTGCTGGTTCCGGCGCGCCTGGCGCCGAGACGACTTGTTCGCGGGATCCGCAACCTCCTCCGGGACCGCCGCAACAAACGCAACGAAAAGCGGCTCGACACGGCAGAGGCCGAGCCATTCTTTTCCGCGAGGTGCGTTGTGTCCGACGCGGACATCGCCCTCCCGTGGTCGTTCCGAAGGTTGCTGCATGCAAGAAGGCTGATCGCCTCCTGTGGCGCCGACCGCGTCGTCAAGTCGATACCGCTTTTCATTGCCGTCTACCGGCGGTTGTATGCGCGGCTTTGCCCGAAGCGGGAGGTTCGAACGGAGTTCCGCGGACATAAGTTGCATCTGGACCTTGCCGACCAAACCGTAGCGCGGTCTGGTAACGACGGGCGCGTGGGAACGGTACCAGACGCAAGTCTTCGCAAAAACCGTGCGTCGAGACATGGTCGTCGTCGATATCGGGGCGAACATCGGGCAGTACGCGCTAGAAGCGGCTCGCCGCGTTGGCACGAACGGGAAGGTTTTTGCCTTTGAGCCCGAGCCGCACAATTTCGAACTACTCTGCCGAAATATCGCCGCGAACGGATACCGAAACATAGTGCCAGTCCGGAAAGCCCTCTCGAACCGTTGTGGCATCTCCCGACTGGCTGTCTCGGGCGACAACCTGGGCGGCCACCACTTTGCGGCCCAGTCGGAAAAGGATCGTTCGATTGAGGTCGAGACAACGTCTCTCGACGCGTTCCTGCTCCAGAATCCGATGAGAATCGAACTCGTCAAGATGGATGCCGAAGGTGCCGAGTTGTCCATCCTAGAAGGAATGTCCGGAATGCTGGCGGCCAATCCTGACCTGATCATCTTCACCGAATACATGCCGCGAGCGATCGGCGCTTTTGGCGGCAGGCCCGCGAGTTTTCTCGAACGGCTTGCGGCAGCCGGCTTCTCGCTGGGAATCGTCGAAGAGGAAACCGAGCAGATTGAGTCGGTCTCGGTGGGCCGCCTGGATGAAATCACGCTTTCGCTGATGCAGGAAAGAAACGGCAGATTCCATATCAATCTGTTGTGCCTTCGAGGGCGTTTCGCGCGCGATAGCGGAGAGCCGCTCGGATTGTTGGCTATGTCAGCCGCAGCGAGCATGGCGGCGCCGGCGCCGCGACGCTAAGCCGCAACGCGAATGGCGTGAAAGAAACATCGCCGGGGATTAGAGCGTTGGTCGGCAGGTCTGAAAGGGGAATATGTCGTCAGGCACGGTCACAGGAACCACGGCAATCCACGGGCCGAGGCGCGAAAGCGCGAGCCGTATCCGCGGAACCGGAGACGCAGCAGCGCCGTTGTCCAGCCTGCAGCTCCTTCGTCCAGCCTGTTCGATTGCGGGTGTTGTGGTCGCCGGCGTGGCATTTTACTTCGGCGGGATGGAAGCGCTGACCTTCGCCGCTGCAGGGATGATCGCGCTTTGGGCATTCGTCGAGCCGCGGGCGTCTTTGTGCATGTGCACGGCTTTCATGATGTTCTTATTTGTATTCTTCCAAAAAGAAGCGCCGCTGGGCGAGGAGTTGCCGGAAGAATTCTTCTACTGGGGCGCCGGACTCGCACTGATTACCGCAGGGCTCTGTGGCGCAGCGCTGTTCTCGCGCGACACGGATTGGCCCCTGTTCCGCAAACGAATGAGCGCTCCGGCAAGCATGGCGATGGCGGCGATGTTCGGTATCACCCTCGGGGCCGCCGCGAACGGCTTGCTACTCGGCAACCAGCCGTTTGCGGTGGTGCGGCAACTATTCGGATGCATGCTTTTTCCGGTGTATTACTTTGTTGCTCTTGCGCTGTTTCGTTCTTCGAAGGAAATCAACAGCTGGCTCCAGAAAGTTAACTGGGCGGTGGCGCTCGGCGCCCTCTGGTACGCGCAGAAGCTCTCTTTCACGAGTCTGACTCGAGGAGTGTACTTCCGCGAACAGTCGCCGCTCACGGGATATGCCGGCGCGATCGGTGTAATCGCCTTTGCCCACATCATCGAGCAGCGCAGCATTTGGCGATGCTTGCAAGGCGTGACGCAGGCGGTGCTTTGCGCGATGGCGATTGTACTCATGGGGAACCGAGCCGCTTTCGCGAGTTTGATCGTTGGTTCGGGGCTGCTCGTGATTGTGGCCTTGCGGCGACAAGGACTAATGGCGATGACGCTGGCAATCGCCTTGGTTGTCGGCGGCATAGGTGGCGGCTTCTACTTCAGCAACCGGTTCCTCGAGAGCCGTGGCCTGGGCGGAGATATCGCGCGGCGATTCATCATCAACGTTTCTGACGACCAATCATTTCAAGGGCGGATGGCGCAAATGGAGGCCGTCATGAGCACGGTGCGCCAGCGCCCCGTTCTGGGCGCCGGCATGGGGAGCGAAACCAAATTCCTCGCGGCGGCGGAAGGGCGCGTTCGGGTCACTTCGGTCGACAACGGCTGGGGCTATGTGATGCTGAAAATGGGGCTGCTCGGGTTGGCGGTATTTATTGTCCTCATCGTTTTGCTTTTGCGAGAGTCGTTCCGGCATCTCCTCCAATTCCCCGCAGGAACGCTTCGCGCAAACACCATGGCGCTTCTTGGCGTACTCCTGTACGGCATCGTGGTCTTCTGGAGTGGCCCTGCATTTTTCCACTTCACAAGTGCCGGCTTCTTCGGGACAGCGCTTGCGGGAATTGTCGTGCTGTCGGAATCGCGGGCGGAACTCCCTGACGGGGGGTTCGCGGCATGATCGCGTATGGAAGGCAGTTTCGGTCCGGGCAGCTCGCAAGGGCCCTCTCGATCGTCGGCTCGGCGGCGAGCCCGCTGCTTCTGAAAGCGCTCCGAAAGGGCCCGCAGGCCGCGTTTGAATTTTCGGCCCGCGCTGTGGAAATGTGCAACGAGCTCACGGAAGAAGACGCGATTCCGGCTGTGACGCTCGGCGATCTCGCGGCGGGGCGCACCTCGCGTGAGATATGGATCGATCTTGGGGCGCCGTCGGGCGAGATGCCGCCCGGAGAACTGGCGTCGCTCTGCTCGCTCGCGCGGATCTTCAAACCGCGCCGTGTGGTGGAAATCGGAACGGCTGGTGGGTGGACCACACTGCATCTTGCGCGGAACACGCCCGGCGATTGTCGGATCTTCACGGTCGACCTGCCGCCCGTGAGCGCCTCCCATGCGGCTCGTTTCAGCGATCCTCACCTGGTCCGAGCGGCGGGCAACGCCGCGCGTGATTTCGGCAATGAGCCGAAGATTACCCAGATTCTGCACGATTCAACAACTCTGGAGTGGGATCGGTTGTTGGATGGTCCCGTGGATTTCGCGCTGATTGACGGCAGCCATCTCTACGAACACGTTCGGGCCGACACCGAACGTTTGTGGAATGTATTGGCTCCGGGGGCGGTTGTGCTGTGGCACGACTACGCAACCGTGGAGGTCCGCCGTGGCGTGCGGAAATTTCTGCTCGAACTCCATCGTTCGCGGCGGACCGTCCGCCGCCTCGCAGGGACTCATTTCGGCGTCCACATTTGCGCGGCCGCTGCATGCGCCACAACGTTCCCCGGAGACTCTCGTGCGGATCGCCTGGAGGAGGGCCAGCCGTGTTTGAGTTGAAATTTCTCTTCTGGGCCGCGGCCGCGTTGATTCTTTACACCTACGTGGGGTACCCGGCCGTTCTGGCACTGCTCACGCGCGGGAAGCGGCCGGGCGCCGCGTCTGAAAACGATAGCGTGGCGGCGCGCGATCTTCCGAGCGCCACACTCATCGTTCCTGCCTGCAACGAAGAGCGTTGGATCGCGCGAAAAATCGCAAATTCTCTCGCCCTCGATTATCCGCGCGAACGCCTGGAAATTATCGTCGCGTCTGACGGGTCGGACGATCGCACAGTCGAGATCGCGCAAAGCTGCGAAGCAAGCGAAATCTCAGTGGTTGCTTTTGCGTCGCGTGTCGGCAAGCAGGAAATGCTGAACCGCCTTGTGCCGGGCGCGCGTGGCGAGATCATCGCGATGACGGACGCGAATGCGCTGCTCGCTTCGGACGCGCTCCGCCGGTTGGTGGAACCGTTCGCCGACGCTCGCGTCGGTTGCACGATCGGGCGGCGCGTCTGCATCGTGCAGGAACGGAGCGTCGCGAGCGTTGCGGAGAGCCTTTACTGGCGCTACGAATCGTGGATCAAGGGCGCCGAAAGCCGCGTGCACTCCTGTCTGGCCGCTACGGGACAGCTCTACGCCGTCCGGCGCAGCTTATTTCCCCACGTCGAGCGTGTAGGCGAAGACTTCTACATTCCGATGAAGGTTCTGGCGTCCACCGATCGGCGGGTCGCGTACGTTCCGGAAGCCGTCGCAGCGATTCCAGCGGCCGCCAGCCTCGCGATCGAGTTCGAGCGCAAGACGCGCGCCCACGTCGCCTTCCTGATTTCGCTGCCCCTGCTCAAGCAGCTTCTTCTTCCTTGGCGCACACCGGTCTGGTGGCAGTTTATCTCGCATCACGTCCTGCGCATGCTGGTTCCCGTGGCGATGCTCGCAGCAATAATCTGCTCGGCGACGCTTGCGCCATCAGCCGGCGCTTACTTTGCTTTACTGATCGTCGCTCAGCTCGTTTTCTACAGTTTAGCTTTCGGCGGCTGGATGTTCGCCGAGCGTGGCAGGCGTCCCAAGATTTTCTATTTCCCCTTCTATTTCGTTTTTGTCCAACTGGCGCTTGCGCAGGCATGGATGCGCTGGCCGCGCCGCAAATACGACTACTTCTGGCAGCGGACCGAACGTCTGCCGGACGCAAGCTGATCGGAGAAGAGGGGAATGCCGGCGAAACACCGGGACCACCTGGGAGTCTTGCTAATCGGTGCGGGCGCCTTTGGTACGCGCCGCGCGCAGGCTGTCCTCTCGAATCCGCGAAGTGTGCTGGTCGCAGTCGCCGACCCGGTTTTCGAAAGGGCGAGGGCACTCGCTGAACCCGCCGGAGCGTTTCCGCTAGTGGACTGGCGTGATGCACTGGAGCGCGAGGATGTCGACGTTTCGATTGTGGCTACGTCTACCGCCGTGGCCCCTGGAATCTGTCTGGCGATGCTTGAGGCCGGCAAGCACGTGCTGGCGGAAAAGCCGTTCGGACGCAACGCGGATGAAATCCTCCCCGTGTTGGATGCCGCGCGGCGGCAAGAACGACTCCTCAAGGTTGGCTACAACCATCGCTATCACCCGGCGATCGCGAAGGCGCATGAGCTTTATCGCGCCGAAGCAATTGGCCGGCTGCTCTATCTCCGCTGCACGTACGGTCACGGAGGGCGTCCCGGCTACGAGCAGGAATGGCGCAGCCATCCGGAGGTTTCCGGCGGCGGCGAATTGCTCGACCAGGGCGTGCACGCCCTCGACTTGTTCCGCTGGTTCGGCGGCGAGTTCTGCGAGGCCGCCGCTTTCGTTTCCACATCGTACTGGCCGATCGCGCCCGTAGAAGACAACGTGTTCGCCATGCTGCGCACTCGCGAAGAAGTGATCGCCCAGCTTCATGCGAGTTGGACGCGGTGGAAGAACAAATTTTCATTCGAAGTCACCGGCGAGCGAGGGAGTCTCATCGTCGAGGGCTTGGGTCGCAGCTATGGACAGGAGCGCCTTATCTTGCAAGTGCGTTCAAAAACGGGCGGCGCGCCTGAAGAAAAGCGCTTCGACTTTCCGACGGACGACGATTCGCTCGCTCGCGAGTGGGACGACTTTCTTGACGCCATCCGGGACCTTCGGGAGCCGATGTCGAGCGGCAAAGATGCCTGGCGCACGCTGCAGCTGGTGGACGCTCTTTACGAATCGGCGGGAGAGCGCCGCATCGTGCAACTCCAACCGACGGCAGAACCTCGCCTGGCCGCGCAGGCGGCAGGAGCAACGATTCTATGAAAGCATTGGTCACAGGAGGAGCAGGTTTCATAGGCTCGCATATTGCGGATGCACTGCTCGCACGGGGGTACGAAGTTCGTGTCCTCGATAGTCTCGAGCCGCGAGTTCATCCGAATGGCCTGCCCGCATATGTCAGTTGCGAAATCGATTTCATTCAGGGCGATGTGCGCGACCGCGCCACGCTCGAGCGCGCCCTCACGGGAATCGATGCCGTGTTTCACCAGGCTGCCTATCAGGACTACATGCCGGACTACGCCAAGTTTTTTCACTCGAACGTCGTCGGCACGGCGCTGCTTTTCGAACTTATCCGCGAGAAGCGCTTGCCAGTTCAGAAAATTGTCGTCGCTTCTTCGCAATCCGTATACGGCGAAGGGCAGTATGAATGCGCGACTCACCGCCTGACTCTTCCCGAACCAAGGCCCATCGAGCAGCTCGATCGCGCCGACTGGGACCTGCGCTGCCCAAGATGCCAGGGGCCGCTACTGCCGGTGCCGCTGGTGGAGTCGCACCCGAATCCCGCAGGGGCTTACGGCATCTCAAAATTGGCTCAGGAGATGATCGCGCTGCGCCTGGGAAAGCTGCTCGGAATTCACACGGCGGCGCTGCGCTACTCGATCGTTCAAGGGCGGCGCCAATCCTTCTACAACGCCTACTCGGGCATCTGCCGCATTTTCACTCAGGCGTTTCGGGCGGGCAGAGCGCCCGTAATCTTCGAAGATGGCAAGCAACTTCGCGATTACATCCACGTCTTCGACGTGGTGGCCGCGAACCTGACGGTCCTGGACGACCCGCGCGCAAACGGTCAAGCCTTCAACGTGGGCAGCGGCAAGCCTACAACGGTTCTCGAATATGCTTCGCTTCTTCAGCAAAAAATGAACGCGCGAATCGGCCCAGAAATCACTGGGGCGTATCGAGTGGGCGATGTTCGGCACACCGTTTCGAGTTCGGCAAAGCTGGAAGCGCTCGGCTGGAAGGTTAAGAAGGGCCTGAGCGAAATCTTCGACGACTACCTGGATTGGTTTGATTCCATGCTCGATTCCGGCGACTACGTTACCACGGCGCTGGAAGCAATGAAGCGGTCGGGCGTCGTTCGTCGCGGGATCTCGAGGAAAGGGAACGCTGCCGCAGTCTGAGGAGATTCCGTGGCTACCAAACCGATTCTGCGAACGATTCCCCAAATCGCGCCCCACGGGCTGGAGCGACCTTCGATTGCCGGCAGTCTGGCGGTCATATCGGACTTGCTTAGTCGAGCGTGGATCAAGACCTTGCTCTTCCTCATGGGCGATGTTGCGGCGCTTGCCGCCTCACACCGCCTCGCGAAGATGCTGACTCAGCATTCTCTCCGCGTCCCGGCAACATTCCTGGACCCTTCGGACTACTACCTCTTCTACGCGCCATTTTTCACCGCGATGCTTTATCTGCTTGCGGCCTACAAGAGCCCTGATCTGCGACGTCCCGAAAAAGAGCTAGAGGTCCTATTCAAGGGCATTTCATTTTCATTCGTTGCGCTGGCGTGCGCGAATTTCGTTCTCTTCAAATCGCTCGGGTTTTCGCGTTATCTGCTTGTCGTCTGGTACGCGTTGGCGCTGTTGTTTCTGCTTGTGGCGCGTTTCAGTTTGCGCGCGATCTACGGGTCGCTTTGGCGCAGGGGCCTTGGCCGGCAGAAAGCGCTGCTGCTGGGCTCGCCCGAGCGCCTCGCAGCCTTCGAGCGGCGTCTCGCGATTCAGCGCTATCGCGGTTACGCGATCGCAGGCGCGCTCGTCGAACCGGGCGCACGCGACCTGGTGAACAGGACTCACACTGCACTGCCGGTTCTCGGGTTCATCGACGACTGGGAAGAGGTTGCGGATGCCGAGCGCGCGCGGCTGATCGTGATTCATTTCGCCGACTCCTCCACCATCGGCTATCCGCTTATCCTGGGAATTGTCCGGCGGTGCCGGGAGAAGGGGTTGGAAGTCGAAGTCCACTCTCATTTGTTCGGGCCGCCCGACCTGCGTTTTGAGCGCGACGAGTTTTCGGGCTGCTTCCGCCTCAGTTCTCAGCCCAGGTGGCCGCGCCTGGCGCACAAATTTGCAAGAGCCGTGCTCGATGCCGCGATCGGAGTTGTTGGCAGCCTCGCTACGCTTGCGCTCATCCCTTTTGTCGCCATTCTGATCAAATCGGAAGACGGTGGCCCCATCTTCCATCGGCGGGAGTACGTCGGCACCGACGGCCGCGTGCATCATTTCCTGAAGTTTCGCACGATGGTTGAGGATGCCGAGCAAATCCTCGACGGGAACGCGTCGCTCAAAGCGAAGTTCGAATGCAGTTTCAAGTTGAAGGACGATCCTCGGATCCTGCGCTGCGGCCGCTTTCTGAGAAAGTACAGCCTCGACGAATTTCCGCAGTTCTTCAGCATCTTGGCGGGACACATAAGTTTCGTAGGACCGCGGGCGATTACTCCGGCGGCGCGCGAACGCTATGGGGACTTGGCGCCCAAGCTCCTGTCCGTAAAGCCGGGGCTCACGGGCTTCTGGCAGGTGATGGGCCGCCAGACCACGACGTTCGAGGAAAAAATTCAAATGGACATGTTCTACATCGAGCATTGGTCCATTTGGCTGGACCTGGTCATTCTGGCGAAAACGTTCTGGCAAGTTCTGAGCGCGGAGGGAGCCTACTGAAGAATGGCCGCGAAAGAACTCCAAGATAAAGTCTGTCTCATTGCGGGAGCTTCCGGCGCGATCGGCTCCGCGGTTGCGGAACGCTTTCACCTGGAAGGAGCGCGCCTTGCCCTCGGCAGCCGCACAGCGACCACTTCGTGCTTGACCCATCGCCTTGACGCCGATCGCGTCCTGCATCTCCAGTTTGATATCCGGTCCTGGCAGGAGGTTAGGGATGCTGTCGAACAGACGCATGAGCGCTTTGGAACTCTCGACGTGCTGGTTAACTGCACCGGCATTCAAGGGCCGATTGGCCCTGCGCACGCGGCTGCGCCCGACGAGTGGGGTCGAGCCGTCGAAGTGAATCTTCTCGGTTCGTTCCACCTCGTCCGCGCCGCTGTTCCGCTGATGATTGCGCGGGGAGGCGGGAAGATCATTCATTTTTCGGGAGGCGGAGCTGCCTACGCGCGTCCTTTCTTTTCGGCGTACGCAGCTTCGAAGGCTGCCGTCGTGCGGCTTACGGAGACCCTCGCCGAGGAGCTTCGCGATGCCAACATCCAAATCAATGCGATCGCTCCAGGCCCGGTGCTCAGCCGGATGTGGGACGAAATGCGGGCAGCGGGACCTGCCGGCGGCGACAGAACTGTCCGTGAAATCGCGGAAATGGCAGAAACAGGCGGCGTTCCGCCAAGCCGCGCCGCCGCGCTCGCGCTGTTTCTTGCTTCTCCACGCTCGAATGGTCTTACCGGACGACTGATCAGCGGGGTGTATGACGCCTGGGAGGATTTTCCCGGAAGGATTTCGGACATCATGAAAACCGAAGGCGGCACGCTGCGGCGTGTTCCGCTCGGCTAAGGAGAACTCACAACGATGATCATCACGCGAACGCCGTTCCGTTTAACGCTGGGAGGCGGAGGAACCGATCTACCGTCGTTTTATCAGGAGCACGGAGGCTTCATCCTGGAGGTGGGGATCGAC
>Ga0073928_10002232_pt1 | contig 34110 bp, 22 predicted proteins | sample PaiPotPPA55metaG_FD_76969 | JGI IMG/M metagenome (GOLD analysis project Ga0073928, IMG submission 76969) | Iron sulfur acid spring bacterial and archeal communities from Banff, Canada, to study Microbial Dark Matter (Phase II) - Paint Pots PPA... ...
CAGCGTGAGGTTGGCGCCAGGAATCACTGCGCCCGTGGTATCCGTCACCACGCCTTGAATCGAAGTTCGATACTGCGCATGAGCCATTACGGTGAAAAGGACGATGCAGGCAAACATCGAAACAGTGCGGAGTGCAGAAGAAGTGGAACGGCTCATTACGGCCTCCGAGGCTGGCTTAGAACTCAAGTCGGTGAAGCTGTATTCACTAAATCGCTAGAAAAGCGTTTTAGTAGCTATCTTGCCGCTTATAGCATGGGGGATTTTCGACAGTCAAGAAGATTGTTTAACAGGCGTCGTGCCCTGTAGCGTCAAAGAGTCTTTCGTTTTCATAGCATTAACGATTTTGTTAGGTGATCCTGCCGTTTGGGTCGGCAATCGCACGGGGAATCTTCTGGGTACATTACCTTCGAAAAATCTTCGACCGTAAGTTGGAGGAGATGTTCTGTTAGGGGCGGATCGGCTATTTGGTGAGGGCGCCATTGGGAGCACGGCTGGTGGTTTCGCGGATGATGAGTTTGGGTTCGACCATAGTTTCGCCGCCGTGGGAATCTGACCCGGAACGGCGGATGCGGCGGAGCAGAGTTTCGGCGGCAATTCTTCCCATTTCGCGGAGCGGCTGGCGCACCGTAGTCAGAGGCGGATTCTGGTAGGCGGCGCTTTGAATATCGTCGAAGCCCACTACGGAGACGTCGTCGGGAACGCGCAGCTTGGCCTCGCGAAGTGCGCGGATGGCGCCCATCGCAGAAATGTCGTTGAAGGCAAACAGGGCGGTAAAGGGGTGGTGAGAAGCCAGCAGCTTGCGTGTGGCCTCGTATCCGAGGTGGGGAGATGGAGAGTCTCCCTCGAGTTGAGAGATGAGGGCGGGAGAAATCTGGAGGCCAAGCTGGCTGGCAGCTTTCTCGATGTTGACCCAACGCACTTCGGTATCGGAGCTGAATTCCTGTCCCTTGATGAAGGCGATGTCGCGATGTCCGAGCTGGAAGAGGTGCTTGAGCGCGACTTCGGCGGCGCGGACGTGGTCGAGCACGATGTTAGTTACACCCTTGACTTGATTGTGTCCTGACACGGTGACGACGGGGACAGAGAGCGAGAGCGTCCAGGGAGTATCGACCGCGATCAGGCCGTCGACTGAACGTTCCAGGAAGAGTCGCGGATATTCGTCGATCAGGTCGGGGCGGTGCCGGTGGCTGACGACGAAGTAAAAATAACCCTCCTGCAGAAGATAGTCTTCGACACCGCTCATGACTGAGGCGGAGTAGCCGTCACTAACTTCAGGGACCATGACACCCACGGTAAAGCTGCGCTGGGCGCGCAGGGAGCGGGCGAAAAAGTTTGGCCGGTATTTGTATTTGCGGGCGGCGGCCAGAATCCGGTCTTTGGTTTCCTGCGGGATGGAGTCGGCGACCGGTGAGCGATTGATGACGAGCGATACGGTTGCGGGGGAGAGTGCGAGGCGCTCCGCCAGTTGTTTGAGGCTCACCGGCTTCGGCCCCATGCGCACGGTTCGCGCGGCGCCGTTGACGCGCTTTTTTGTCGTCACGCTGCGCAGTCTCGCACAAAACGAATCGGGGTAGCAAGCAGATGTTTATGAGATGCAGCCGCAATATTGATTGACATTGCACAGAAAAACAGTTTTCATACATTGCGATGATGCTCTACTAACCCGATTTAGTAGCAGATAGCGGAAATCGACCCTGAGGAGGCCCTGCCGTGTCACTCTTAGCGCCCTGCATAAAAACCGATTGCTGGTTTCCGGTGGGACCCCGCGCGGCTCTGCTGCGGATGATGATCAGTACATTGTTGCTGGGCGGAATATGCACGGCCGTGAGCGAGAGCGCGTTAGCTCAGACGGCATCGCCAAGGCAGGGGGGTGGTATTGCGGACAAGAATCTTGACGCCCGAGTGGAATCGATTCTGCAGCGCATGACACTGGAAGAAAAAGTGGGGCAGTTAGTACAGTATTCGGCCGGGCAACCTACCGGACCGGGAACGGGGCGGACGGATTACGACGACATGATTGCGCGGGGACAGATCGGGTCGCTGTTCAATGTGATCGATCCGCACGAGATCAATAAATATCAGAAGATCGCGATGGAGAAGTCGCGGCTGCATATTCCTATTTTGTTTGGACTCGACGTGATTCATGGATTCAAGACGGAATTTCCGATTCCGCTGGGGCTAGCCTCAACGTGGGATCCATCGATTGTGGAGAAAGCGTCACACGTCGCGGCGATGGAGGCGGCGGCGGATGGAATTCGCTGGACGTTTTCTCCGATGGTGGACATCGCGCGGGATGCGCGCTGGGGGCGGATGGCGGAAGGTGCGGGCGAAGATCCCTTTCTGGGATCGGCGATGGCGGCGGCTTATGTGAGGGGCTATCAAGGTACGCGGCTGGATGCGGCAGACAGCATCGCGGCTTGTGCCAAGCACTATGTTGGCTACGGCGCGGCAGAAGCTGGGCGCGACTACAACAGCACCGAGATTTCCGAACATACGTTGCGGCAATTTTATATGCCGCCGTTTCATGCGGCCGTCGATGCGGGGGCGGCATCGCTGATGAGCGCATTCAATTCGTTGAATGGAGTGCCGTCGACGGCTAATTCATTTACGTTGAAACAAGTTTTGCGAAAAGAATGGGGCTTTCGCGGACTGGTCGTAAGCGACTGGAATGCGGTGGGAGAACTGATTCCGCATGGCATTGCGAATGATGGCGCGACCGCTGCGAGAAGAGCTTTTCTTGCGGGCGTGGATATGGATATGGTGAGCAGCCTCTATCACGAAAACCTGCAAAAGATTGTGAGCTCGGGACAGGCGACGCAAGCGGAATTGGATGAAGCCGTGCGGCATGTGTTGCGAGTAAAAGTCGCGTTGGGGTTATTCGAGCATCCGTATGTGGATGAAGGGGCTGCGGCGAAGGCGCTCTATCATCCGGAAAGCGTTGCGTTGGCGCAGACCGCGGCGGAGCGGTCGTTTGTGCTGCTGAAGAATGCGAGCGGGCCGGGCGGCAAGGCGCTGCTGCCGCTTGCGTCGGGAAACGAGAACATCGCCGTGATTGGGCCTTTGGGGGACAATTATTCCGGAGCGCCGCAAGGAGACGCGGGCGAGAGCGCCCGCGCCATATCGCTAGTGACAGCACTGGCGCAGCGGCTGGGCGAGAATCATGTCTCGCGATTCAAGGGCGTGGGCATTCTTGACGGTTCTGATGCGGAAATTTCCGCCGCGGTGGCGGGCGCTCAAAAGGCCGATTTCGTTATGCTGGCGCTGGGCGAGGCCCCGGAGATGAGTGGAGAGGCGGCGTCACGCGCGCATTTGGGATTGCCGGGCAAACAGCAGGCATTGCTGGAAGCGATTGTCGGCACGGGAAAGCCGGTGGTCTTAATTCTCTTCAGCGGGCGGCCGTTGACTCTTCCCTGGGCGTTTGAACATGTGCCGGCAGTGATAGCGGCGTGGCTGCCGGGAATTGCGGGTGGGCCGGCGTTGGTGCGCACGCTGTTCGGCGATGTGAATCCCAGTGGGAAACTGGTGGTGAGTTGGCCACGCAGCGTGGGGCAGGAGCCACTTTATTACAACCATCTGAACACCGGACGGCCCGCAGGCGACATGGATCTCACACGTCCCCCGAGCGACGTAGCGAGCAGATATCTGTCGCGTTACATCGATGAACAAAACACTCCGCAGTTCCCTTTTGGTTTCGGAGGCTCGTACACGAGCTTCTCCTATGGAGGTACGAAGATCAGCACGCAACGGTTGAGTGCGGCGGTGTTGAATAAAGGATTAAGCGCAAGATCAGGTGACACTGCGGCCATGACTGCGGAGGCTGAGATTTCGAACACCGGCTCGCGGCCCGGTGATGAGGTGGTTCAGCTTTATATTCAACTGCTGGGGACGAGCGTGGCCGAGCCGGTTCGTATGCTGAAGGGATTTCGGACAGCCTCTATAGCCCCCGGAGAAACCAAGAAAGTGACCTTTGAGTTGAGGCCACAGGATTTTGCGATCTGGAATGATCGAAATCAGTTCGCAGCCGAAGCTGCCAAGGTGAATGTTTGGGTCAGCCCTGACTCTGCGCATGGTTCCCCGGCACAAGCGGAAATTGTGCCGTAAATGACGCGGCACGCTTCCAGCGAGGCATATACATCGTGAAACATTGCTCGCGTTTGATTCACGCGTCGGGGATTCCTTTCCGCCGTTTCCTGGTTTTGCTTTGCTTCAGTGCGGCGGCATTGGGCAGTACGGAATACTACCGTCACGTGATTTTCGATAACAGCCTTACCCCTGACTCTTACTTTTATAGCCACGGCATGGCGAACGGGTCGAGTTCTCTTGAATTGAAAGACCACCGCCTTCCGGTCGACAAACAAATCTTTCTGACGCCGCCGAATGCCCTGCGCCTGCAGTGGCAGTCGCAAGCGGGTGGAGGTTGGGAAGCGGAAGTGCGGTTGAATGGCTTTCGCAATCGCTTTCCGGAACTCGAAGGGCACAATCTTTATTTCTGGTGTTTCGCGGCGGAGGCGATTGCCGGAGCCGATCTGCCGATGCTCGTGCTCTCCAATCGGAGCGAAGGACTGCAGGTGGCTGAATTTCCCGGTGCGTTCAGCGAACCTCTCGCACTTAGCAGCATTGTGGGAGACATTCCGGCGGGGCGATGGGTTCAGGTGCGTGTTCCGTTTTCCAAGTTTCGTACGGGCTCGATTTATGAATTCCGGTTGCAGGATTTGCAGAACATCATTTTTCATCAGGGGCGCGCGGACGGAATGCGCCACACCTTGATCATCGACGAAATCCGGGTTGGGGACGACCTGCCAGCAAATGGGGCACCCCTGCTTGCTCCCGCAAATATCCGCGCCATCGGCTACGACCGGCACGTGGAAGTGCGATGGGATCCGGTGGACACTTCCCTGCTCGGCCGCTACGTGATCTATCGTTCGATCGATGGCCAAGAGTTCGAGCCAGTCGGGATTCAACTTCCCGGGACGACCCGTTACTCGGACTTCCTGGGAAAGTCTGGGGTCACGGCGCAATACAAAGTCGCCGCCGCCGACTGGCAGTATCGAATGTCCGCTTTGTCGAATGCGGTTAGCGCCACCACCCGCGAATTCAGCGACGATGAACTGTTGACGATGCTGCAGGAAGCCTGCTTCCACTATTACTGGGAAGGAGCCGATCCTCACTCGGGGATGACGCGGGAAAACATTCCTGGCGATGACCGCATCGTAGCGACGGGTGCGAGCGGCATGGGAATTGCCGCGTTGATCGTGGGAGTCGACCGCGGTTTCGTTACGCGTGCGCAGGGCATAGAACGATTGAGTCGAATCGTCGATTTCCTGGAACACGCGCAACGCTACCACGGCGTGTGGTCGCATTTCATGGATGGCAATACGGGCAGGACATTGCCGGTGTTCGGCATGTTCGACAACGGCGGAGATCTGGTGGAGACCTCGTTCTTGATGGAAGGCTTGCTGGCCGCGCGGCAGTATTTTCATGGGAACAGTGACGCGGAGCGCGATCTCTATCGGCGCATCTCGCAACTGTGGGAGACGGTGGAGTGGGACTGGTATCGAGGGCCACAGCCTGGAGATTTTCTCTACTGGCATTGGTCGGAGGAGTGGGGCTGGCAAATTCAGCACCGGTTGATTGGTTTTAATGAAGTCATGATTACTTATCTGCTGGCGATGTCTTCGCCAACCCACGCTGTTCCCGTCGATATGTATTACTCCGGATGGGCGAGTCAGTCTCCGGTCGCCATCAGCTATCGCGCGGGATGGTCCGGCAGTGCGGATGGTGATCATTACAGCAACGGACACACTTACTATGGAATCAAGCTCGACGTAGGCGTCGGAACTGGTGGGCCGCTGTTTTTCACCCATTATTCGTACTTCGGATTTGATCCGCATCGTTTGCACGACCGGTATACATCTTCTTATTTCGAGAACAATCGCAACATCGCCTTGATCAATCGGGCGTATTGCATGGCCAATCCCAAACATTTTCAAGGGTACGGGCCGAATGCGTGGGGTCTGACCGCCAGCGATGGTCCTCAAGGCTACATGCCGCATGCGCCCGACACCAGAAGCGACGATGGAACTCTCACGCTGACGGGGGCGCTCGCGTCTTTTCCATATACTCCGGAGTACTCGATGGCGGCGCTCAAACACTACTATCGCGATCTGGGAGTACAACTCTGGGACATTTATGGACCGCGCGACGCTTACAATCCCGGGCAGGACTGGGTTTCACCGATTTACATGGGACTGAATCAGACGCCCATCGCAGTGATGGTTGAGAACTACCGGACAGGGCTTGTGTGGAACAACTTCATGGCCAATCCAGAGATCGGGGTGATGCTGCACAAACTGGATGCGGTTATGGGAAAATAAGCGCTTCTTGTTTCGTTTTGAGTTTCCAATCGAAAGCTTTTAATCGCAAAGAACGCCGACGTCGCGCGGAGAGCGCAGAGAATAAACTCGGTCAATTTCCTTCCGCATAGAAAAAAGCTATCGGGAACTCTTGAAATAAATTACTTAGCATCACGCGAGGTTCGCCTGCTTCCTGAGCGGTTGCCAATTGCGTTGGCGTAAGAACGCTGTTCCACTGGGCTGGGGAGTTGGCGGGCAAGATGAGGGTTGTATCGCCCCAGTCGAATTGATATTCCGCTGTCGTGGGGACTTGCGAAAGCCATCGGGGAACGGCGGCCAGCGCCCATGAGCTTTCTTTTCTGCGAAGGAAAGCCGCAACATTGCGGGAATAGGAGCCCGCGGTTTGGAGTGGGATGAATTCTCCGTCGCGGAAAAGATCGGCGTGATCGCGGCGGAAGCGGATAGCCTTCCAGATCAGGTAGAGTTTGATGCATCCGTCGTGCCAATTCTCAACCAGAGTTTGCATTGCCTGGATGGAGTCGAGATGCGCGATGCTGTCGAGCGCGGCGGCCCGCTTTTTGAAATCGATCGGGCCGCGATTGTCGGGATCGACAAGTCGGAGGTCCCAGAGTTCCGATCCCTGATAAAAATCCGGTACACCCGGCGAGGCAATTTTCAGCAGCGTCTGAGAGAGGCCGTTGACCATGCCGAAATATGCGATCTTTTTCTGAAACTGACGGAAGTCTTCGAGGAACTCGCGATTGTCTTGCGACAGAATTTTGGCGACAAATTGCACGAGCGCATCTTCATGCGGTTGGTTGGGGCGTGTCCAGCGGGTGTGCACCATGGCTTCGCGGGTGGCTTTGATGATGTGATCCTGCACTCTTTTGAGAAGAGTCGAACAAGCCTCGCGATCTAGTGGCCAGACTCCTAGCAGAGTCTGGTAAAGAAAATATTCTTCATTCCGGTCGGGAACGGCCTCACCCTTGACCTGTTGTTTGTGCGGGGCGTTTTGGTTCGCCCACAGCTCTAAGTGGTCTTTCCATTCTGCCGGCATTTCGGACAGCGAGTTGAGGCGGGCGCGGATGTCTTCACTTCGCTTGGTATCGTGAGTTGAGCTGGCGTTGAGGCTGCCGGGCCAATGGGCTTGCCGATCTGCGAGGAAGGCGCAAAACTCTTCGAGTGACGCCGCGTCCGAGGGACACGGGTTTCCGCCCACTTCGTTCAACGACAAAAGAGGGTGGTATACATACAGAGCCGTGTCCTCCAAACCCTTGGCCACGATGGGACCGGTGAACTGCTGCCATCGCATGACGAAGGCGAGGCGCGCCTCGCGCTGATCCACGAGAACGTGAGGAGGATTGAGGATCAACAAGACTTCGCGAACAAAATCAAAACAAGCGGCGCTCATGTTTGGCGCGCGGCGGCGCGCTTCGGTGATGGCCTCTTCAATGTATTTAGTGGCATGCGCGGGCAATTCCATGCTACGGATGTACGTGCGGTAGATGGAGAGGCAGGCGGTGACTTCGATGAGCGCGTCGATTAACTGCTCGCGGTTCAACTCGCGCGCGTAGCGATCCTGGGCAGCGAGTTCGGCCAAATGCCGCCCTAGAGTTCGCATCTCGACGCCAAGCAGCGTGTTCATGACAAGTTTTTTCTTTTGGTAAACGACATCGGCAAAGTTTTGCCGGCGGCCGATGAAAGTGGAATAGATTTCTTCGATGCGGCGCGCGCCCTGGGGCTCGACGAAGAGCCCATTCGCTTCGTTCAAATAGTCATAGCCTGTTGTGCCGCTCACCGGCCAGTCTTCGGGCAAGCTTTCCTGGCGGGCAAGAATTTTTTCTACCAGCACGTATGGGGATGTTTCCTTTTTAGTCTCATCGGAAGACAGGCGTTCTTGCAGTTTGTTCAAGTAGGCGAGCGGATCGCGAAGGCCATCGATGTGATCGACGCGAAGTCCAGCGAAGGGATTCTTCGAGAGCAGGCGCAGAATATAACCGTGGGTCGCCTCGAATACCACCGGGTCTTCGACCCTGATGCCCACCAGATCGGTGATGGTGAAGAAGCGGCGATAGTTGATGCTTTCGTTCAAGTTCTGCCAGAACGCCAGCTTGTAATTCTGCTCCGCGAGCAAGCGTTGGAGGAAACCGAAACTTCCGGGCTCGCCCTCTTTGCCGTTGATGTCGCTGACATTTCCCTCGACAAAAGCGGCGATTTCTTTGCTGCTGGTCATTAGCGATCGCAAGCGGTCACGCGAGGATTCAAAACGCAACCGCCGGTCGGCGGCGCTTTCCGCGGAGCGGCGGTCCGCGCCGGCAAGCTCGCGCACCGATGAAATAATTCCGGAGTATTCGTGAAAGGCAGGAGAATCCTCGCCCAGAATTTCCTTCAGCCGATCGAAGCGATGATTCAGAATCGCGTAATAGGAGCGGGGAGCAACGGGAAATAGAGATTCAAAATACTGAAAAAAGAAACGGCTCTCCTGAAATATAAGTTTAATTTCGCCAGAATCTAAGGCCTCGCCGAACGGCCGTCCGAGGACGGGAAGAAGAATTCTGCCGTCAAGGCTGCGGGAGTGGGGATGCCATTCGATATCGAAAAACGCCGCGAAGGCGGACTGGGCGCCATTTTCCAGGACATCCATCCACCAGGGATTCTCGGCGCTGGCCGCCATGTGGTTGGGCACGGTATCGAGGAGCAGGCCCATGCCGCGATTCTGCAGTTCGGTCTGCAAGGCGGCGAATTCCTCTTCACTGCCGAGATCAGGGTTGATCCGCGTGGGATCGGTTACGTCATATCCGTGACCGCTTCCCTTTCGGCTGGCCAAAACTGGCGAGACGTATAGGTCGGAAATGCCGAGTTCGTGAAGGTAATCGAGAATCTTGACCGCATCCGCAAAGCGGAAATCCTGGTTCAATTGCACCCGGTAAGTCGCCGACGGCAAGCGTTTAGGCGGCATTTCTTGTTTCCGCCTCAGGCAATAAAATCTGCAGCTGCGAGGCCAAGCGGCTTAGATCTTCGTGACGCCGTATCGCGACGGGATCTGCGCCCGGAGAATGCCATCCGTTCTGCTGAAAGGCGTTGACCAGAGGCCGATAACAGTGGTTCTGCGCTTCCCAGAGCACGACGGGAAATGGCAGCGCCGCGATCAAGTCGAGCAACTTGATGAGCCGTTCGGCGAGAGCGAGATCGGAAGGATTCGTGGCGAATTCGACGGCTTCTTTTTCCAGGCGCTTGCGGACTTTGAATTCCAGAGTGGTGGAGTCTAAATTGATTTTGCTGGCAACCGCTTCCCGGAGGAGGCCGTGAATACTGTCGGGGTCGAGGTCAGGACGCTCAAGATACTGCTCCAACTGGTTATTCAGAGCAATTTGAGCAGCCGACTTCAGGGCCTGCGGCACTGGTATTTCCAGGCCATTGAGGAAGCGAATCAGTGGCGCCTGGCCCTCGAATACCGTGCGGTACACGGCCGCGGCAGAATTCAGGGACTCGTTCAAAATGAGGTTGGCAATCTTTCTCTGCTCGTCGCGGAAGAGTTGACGTAGAGAGAACGTCTTCTTGCCGTATACCTGATCGAGCAAACGGATCACTTCCGCAGTATCGGCCTGGGCGAAGGCTGCCAGGAGTTTCTTTTGATCTTCGTCTGAAGAGGCATCGGCGGAACGGATACCGGCGGTCACGTTGTGGTCGCCGAGATGGAGCACGGAGAAATCCAGAGCGGCCGTTTCCTCAGTGATCGCTGAACGCAATCGTGCGCAGCCGGTGGCCAGGCGAAATTTGCCTTCCGCTTCCACCGAATAGCGGGCGCGTTCCACTTCGTAGCAGTAAATGCGCGTCTTGTCGGGATAGCTCTCGAAAAGTGAACTGATGGCGTAATGGCCGCCGACGCGTTCGATGTCGACGACAGCAGGCTTAACCCACTTCTCGTAAATTTTCGCACCGTCGCCATGTTCGGGCAGATTACTCTTAGCATTTGCCAGGTGCTGGAGAAACTCCGGCTCAATACTTTCTCCACAAACGTCCTCGGCTAGTTGCAAGGCGCGTCCGGCGTAATGAATGACCTGTGTTGTTTCCAGGCCGGAGAGTTCATCGAAGAACCATCCGCAGCTGGTGTACATGAGCAGAGCGTGGCGCTGCATCTCGAGGAGTTTGAGAGCGGTCACTTGCTCATGCGGCTCAAGCGGGCGGAGGGCGTGGTCGGCAAAAAATGCTCCACGGCTTTCCTCAGAGCGATCAAGGATCACGCGGATGTAATCGTCCCGGGTAGCCCAGGGGTCGCGAACGTACTCCTGCAATCGCGATTCGAAAATGGGAGCGAGCCGATCGCGTAGCCAGTCAAGCGCGGCGCGGAGAGGCGCACGCCATTGCTGGTTCCAAGGATGTCCGCCGGAATTACACCCGCAATCGTTACGCCAGCGCTCGACGCCGTGAACGCAGCTCCAGGAACTGTTTTCGACGATCTCGACGAAATGTTTGGGCGGATGTTTTTCGAGAAACTCGCCGTAGTTGGTGAGCTTGGCAAGGTTGTGGCTTTCGATTTCGTCCAAAGCGTAGGTGAGCGCCATTTCACCGCGATGGTGATGGTGGCCGTAGCTTTCACCATCGGTGGCAATATGAACCAGTTGCGGTCCCTGCCGCGAGTCGGAGAAGCCGCTCATCAGGCGGTCGGCAAATCGCTTGCCGTCGTTCAGCAATCCCTCGAAGGCGACGCCTTGAGAGATGGGGCCGTCGTAAAAAAATAAGTTGATGCGCTTTTTCGATGGCAGCTCCGCTAGGTAGGCGCGTGCCGGATCGATGCGTGCTCCGCTCACATCTTCGAACTTTGAGCTGTTCTTTGATCTAACGCGTTGGGCCTGGCGCGGGGCGAGAATTGTGAACTTAATTCCATTTTCCGCGAGGACCTCCAGAGTTTCCGTGTCCACGGCGGTTTCGGGCAGCCACATTCCTTCCGGCTTGCGTCCGAACCGGCTTTCAAAATCACGGATTCCCCACTTGACCTGAGTCTCTTTGTCGCGGCGATTGGCGAGAGGCAGGATCATGTGGTTGTAACCCTGCGCCACGGCGGAGCCGTGCCCTGAGAATTTTTCGGCACTGTGCTGGTCGGCCTCGATGATCGCCTGATAGATGGGAGCAGCCTGGTCCTTCATCCACGACAAAAGAGTGGGGCCGAAGTTGAAGCTAATTTGCGCGTAGTTGTTCAGAAGTTTGACGATACGATTCTGCGAGTCAAGAATGCGCGAAGCTGCGTTGGGAGCGTAGCACTCGGCCGAGATGCGCTCGTTCCAATCGTGATAAGGGTAGGCCGAATCCTGCAGTTCGATAGCTTCCAGGTAAGGGTTTTCGCGCGGGGGCTGATAGAAATGCCCATGGATGCAAACGTATTTCACATCGCCTCCGAATTACGTTGAATTCGTTCGAGAAGTAGGAATGAATGTCGCGAAAGATGCAGTTCGCCCGCTTTAGACAGCGTTATCTCTTGCCCGAGATTCTGCTCAGGGCCATTCCACGTTGCATCGGCCGAGTGAATCACGGTAGTCCATTTTCCCGAGAGATCGGGCAGGTTCAAGGTGACAGGAAACTCTGCGAAGTTGCACAGCATTGCCAGTTGCCGAGAGGCGCTTTGGCGCATTAATAAAAGTGCGCAACCTCCGAGTTCACGAACGGTTCGCGAGCCAGGCTTACCCAATTCTCGCTCTTCGCGAATGCGGATGAGTTGCCAGTAGAAGCGGAGGAGTGTGCTGTGAGGTTCCTTTTTTTTCAGTGAATGATCGAGGCTGGATCGCGAGAAGGTTTGCTCGTCCTGAGGATCGGGCACGCTGCCCCCCCAGCCGAATGCGGCGAACTCTTCGCGGCGGCCACGGCGCACTACTTCGACTAATGCCGGATCGCCATGGCTGGTGAAGTATTGAAATGGGGCGGGCTCTCCATATTCTTCGCCCATGAACAACATAGGCACGAACGGCGAAAGCAGGGTGATTCCGGCGGCAAGCTTAAGGGCTTCGAAACTCACCAGGCTGAAGAGGCGTTCGCCGGCGGCGCGGTTGCCGACCTGGTCGTGGTTCTGATTGCACACCACAAATTTTGCCGTCGAGAGGCCGTGGGGAGAATTACCGTGGCGCCGCTTGCGGAAGTTCGAGTGTTGTCCGCTGTAATACCAGCCGTCGCGCAGCGTCGCAGCAAGAGGAGGGATACCTTCGAAATCTGAATAGTATCCCAGGTTTTCCCGCGTCAACAATGTGTGAACTGAATGATGGAAGTCGTCGCTCCACTGGGCGTCGATGCCGTAACCACCATGCTCGGGGTCGCGTAGGATGCGGGAATCGTTCAGATCGCTTTCGGCGATCAAATGAATATTCCGGCCGAGTCGCTGTGACAGGTCAGCGACCTGCGACTTGAGTTCAGCCAGGAAGTGGCACGCTCCGAAATCATAGATTCCGTGAATCGCATCCAGTCGCAGCGCGTCGAAGTGATAGTCCTCAAGCCAATACATTGCGTTCTCGATGAAGAATCTCCTGACTTGGTCGCTATCGGCGCCGTCAAAGTTGATGGCCTGACCCCATGGAGTTTTGTAGCGATCGGTAAAGTACGGCCCGTAAGCACTAAGGTAGTTGCCTTCCGGCCCGAGATGGTTGTAAACCACGTCGAGCGTGACGGAGAGCTCGTGCTGATGGGCTGCGTTCACTAATCGCTGGAGCGCGGCCGGGCCGCCGTAGGAATTTTGCGGCGCGAAGGGAGAGACGCCGTCGTAGCCCCAATTTCGGTGACCGGGAAATTGCGCAACCGGCATCAGTTCGATGGTCGTGATGCCGAGCGCGGCGAGTTCAGGAAGCTGGGGGATGATGGCGTCGAATGTTCCTTCCGGCGTGTAGGTTCCGACATGGAGTTCATAGAAGATGCTGCGCTCCAGGGCGATTCCCTTCCAGCCCTGGTCGGTCCAGTCGAAAGCATCTAGGTCGACCACTTGCGAAGGCCCATGAACTCCTTGCGGCTGATAGCGGGAAGCGGGATCTGGCAGGTCACGTTCACCGTCGAGTTGGTAAAAATATTCAGAACCGGGCTCCAGGGCTTCTACGATTGCGCGATGATATCCATTTGCGAGTCCTTCCATAGGAAGGAATTCACCGCCGCTGCGGAGTAGGTGCAAGCTGACGGAGCGCGCCTTGGGAGCCCACAGAAGAAACTCCCAGCCGCCATCTGGCAGCCGGTTAGCGCCGGCTCGGGTTTCTTTCGTCAAACTTTTGGTGAATAACATGGATTGCGTTTGGGATGCGGTCACTGATTCGGATGAGAGACGCCGCACAGTTTTTTAGTTTGCGGGAAAAGTGAAGGGTCGGGGTATCCGGGTTATGCAGTAGATATGTCCTAAGACTTCGCTTCGCGGCTCAGGTTGGCACGAGTCTAGATGTCGAAGACTCGATAAGAAGCGGACGGGGTTTGAGCCTGCAATAAGGTGATTGCGACGTTATAGACGGGGCTTCCGCCAATGGTTTTTCCTTCCAACTGTCCGTGATGGGCATGGCCGTGCAGCACCAGGTCGGCGCCGTGACGATCCACCACTTCCGCCAGACGCGTGGTACCGAGGAACGGAAAAATCTCGGGCGCTTCGCCCTGAACGGTGGCGCAGATGGGCGAGTAATGGACCACGACCACCCGCTTGGGTGTACGGAGTTGCGCCATAGCGCGCTCCAACTTAAGAGCCTCGTCGATGGAGGCCTGCACAAATTGCTTGATTTCGGGCTCACCGAAGGCAGTTAACAAGCCGCGTCCGAAGCCTCCGACGAAACCTTTGGTGCCGGCGAAGCCTACGCCATCGCGCTCGTAGGCGGTACCGTCCAGTACTTTGATCCCGGCGGCGGTCATCATGCGCATCAATTCCGCTTGCTTCCCGCTTTCGTAGTCATGGTTTCCGAGGACGGCGATAATGGGAACTCGAGAGCGCACGACGACATTCAATAGCGGTTCCATCTCTTCGGGCTGGCCGTAGTTCGTCAGGTCTCCGGCCAGCACCAGAACGTCGGCTTCGTCCCGCACTCGGCTTAGCTGATCGTGCAAGACGTTATGCAGGGATGGGGAGAAGTGGATGTCGGCGGTGGCTGCGATTCTCATAGCGTTTTGCAATTCGCCGGGATGCTTTTCAATCGTCGGTCGCGGAACTCTGTCATCAGATTCTCCAGACCCCATTCATTCACGTCGATGGCGAACTGTTTGTCATCGACCAGGCTGCCGCGGAAGGGCGCGGTCTGGTCCGGACGAGAGACAGCGTCCTGAAAACGCGTCAGCAGGCCGCTCCAAACATCTTTAGGAACGTAATGGGTTTGCGCCGGATAGCAATACCTGAAAAGTACGAGCGCCCACAGTAGCATTTCCCAGTGTTCGCCCACTAGCCGCAGAATGCGCTGCCAGTCCAGTTTTCCGCGAGTTCCGTAGATTACGTGTACCACGTCGGCGCCATCGAAACGTTCGCGGCGCGCAATAAATAGTTTGGAGGCTACGAGTTCTTCCGCAGCCAGCACTCTGGTTTGAACACCTTGCACGCAGGCCGGCTTCGCGTTTTCGATCCAAGAATCGTCGACTACGATCGTGGCGTTGCTCATGCCGGTAATGAGATCGACGAAAAACTCATCACGATGGGCTTTGTATAACCAAACTGGATCGCGAACCTCGCACTCGAAACCTTTTTCCCGGAGATGCCGAAGGGCGAGAGCAGCGTTCGCGGGAGTTAGAAATAGATCGAGATCCTTGGTATCGCGGCAGATGCCGGTATGCTCGCGAAGGGCGAAGGCCCCCGCTACGCAAAAGGAAGTTCCCTTCTTCTCCAGTAGTTCAAGGATTTCGCGAAATAAAGACTGCTGTTCCTCGGGGATGCTGATTGGTCCTGACGTTGTTTCCGGTACAGTCTGCTCATGGGGCGGCTGGTGCATGAGAGTTTGGATGTGGAAACAGGGATCGACGGTTGTCGGTACGACTGCGGCGGCCGCCGAGTTTGGAAAAGATTCTTGCTGACGAGCTCTCTTCTGGCTTGCTACTTGTCGGCGCCGGCAGGACGTAGCGGACTAGGGCTCTACGACAATCTCTCCGCTACACCAGTTCCCTGACTTTGTCGGAGATCGCGGTCAGAGCGATCTTGGTGCGGTTGGGCTCGCCACGGACTAGCGATTCGGCAAACTTCAAGGCCTGTTCTGCGGTCACTTTGGCAGGAAGAGGCGGCTCCAAGGGATCGACGACCGCCTGCAAAATGGCGGGGCCAGGCACATTCAGGAATTGTTCGACGACTCGCCCGCACTCCGCGGGATCTTCAGAGGTGAAACCTTCCCCGCCACAGGCCCGCGCAATCGCAGCGAAATCTATCGGGTGCAACTCGACACCGAATTCCGGATTACCCAGAAATACCATCTGCTCCCACTTGATCTGCCCCAGCGTGCCGTTCTTGACGATGACCACTTTGATGGGGAGTTTGTATTTCACTGCCGTGGCGAACTCGGCCATCAACATCGAGAACCCGCCGTCTCCTACGAAAGCAACGCATTGCCGGTTGGGGTATGCGATTTGTGCGGCGATGGTATAGGGCAGTCCGTTCGCCATTGAGGCGAGGTTTCCCGAGAGGCTATGCATTTGTCCCGCTTTAACGGGGATATGGCGTGCCCACCAGGTCGCGATGGTTCCGCTGTCGCAGCTAACGATGGCGTTGTCACTCAATCTTTGCCCGAGTTCGCGGGCGATGACCTGCGGCTTCATCGGTACATCGCGGCGCGCGGCGCGCTCTTTCATAACCTTGCGCCAGTCCTCCATCCCCTTTTGCGCCTTCTCCAGGAAACTTCTGTTTTCTTTGCGTTTGAGACGGGGCAACAATTCGCGGAGCACACGGCGGCTATCGCCGACTAATCCGACGTCGACGGGAAATCGAAGGCCGATTCGTTTGGGGTCAAGTTCGATCTGAATCCCTTTGGCCTCGCCAGGTTTCGGAAGAAATTCGAGATACGGAAATGAGGTTCCCACCATCAACAGCGTGTCGCAACTCTCCATGGCTTCCTGAGACGGACGCGTGCCCAGCAATCCGATCGTTCCTGTAGTGTATGGGCTGTCATCGGGCACGGCGTCCCGGCCGAGCAGAGCTTTTACGATCGACGCGGCATGTATTTCTGCAGTCTGTTCGAGTTCCACGGTGGCATGGAGAGCGCCGCGTCCGGCGAGGATGGCAATCTTCTTGCCGGCATTCAGAATTTCTGCCGCGCTGTCGAGGTCCGACGGATCGGCCAACATGGCGCCTTCGGCCTCGGCGCGGGAAGTGTGGTGAGGAATATTGCGCTTCGAGCGTTGCCGCTTCTTGACTTCCATATCCTGGAAGTCGACGGGAAATGTGATGTGACTTACGGTGCGGTAGGAAAGAGCGATGCGTACGGCAAGATCGACTATATTTTCGACGTGAGTCGGTCCCATGATGCGTTCATTGCATGTCGCCACATCCATGTAGAGACGGTCGAGGGCAACATCCTGCTGGGTGTAGGTGCCGATCAAGTCGTGGAATTGCAGGCCAGTAATCGCCAGCACAGGTTGGCCATCCATCTTGGCGTCGTATAGGCCGTTGAGCAAGTGAATGCCGCCCGGGCCCGAGGTTGCCAGACATACGCCAAGCTTGCCGGTGAACTTGGCATAACCGCATGCCATAAAAGCGGCGGACTCTTCATGTCTGACCTGGACGAAGCGAATTTGGTCTTTATGAGTGCGAAGGGACTCCATGATGCCGTTGATGCCGTCGCCGGGCAAGCCGAAGACGACATCGACACCCCAGTCGATTAAGGATTCGATAAGAACATCCGCAGCCGTCATTGCCATGGCCATGCTCCGTTCTTTAATTCAATGTCAAAAAGAATTTCAATTTCAAAGCGTGATGTTGAGCGCGATCTCAGAAGGTTCGCCGACCGTTGATCACTGATCCGATCGGCGATTGTGGACATGGAAACACGCGGCTCGCGTATCAGTCTTTTGCCTTCGTCCGTCCGGCATATTTCGCGACCGTGTCCAGGAACGGCTGGCTGCCGCTTGCAGGTTGCGTCTTGCCGGCCAGTATGTCGGCCAGCGAAACGGAACCCCCATAAAGAGTGCGGGCATCGTCTTCATCTTCAGTAATCGAAGATCCGGCGAGATTAAATCCTGCAAACGCGCCCTTAGCCCGGGCGTAACTCAATATATCTTCATTCATCTTCCATTCTTGATTCCCGGTAGGTCCAGCGGTGACGGATGTCTCGGTACCCAGATTCATCTTGCCCGCCACCAATTGCTTCATCCCCTTGTCGTTGATGACGACCAGAACCAGATCGACTTCCTGGCCTCCGAGTTGGGCTCCCCAACTACCGCCCGCGACGGTGAGAGGCGCCGGAGCGCTCCAGCCGTGTGCGGTACGGCAAGTGGCAAAGCCTTTTCCGTGTTTGGCACCGACGAGGACAGCAACTTGAACCGTAGAGGGAAACACGGCGACGCATTGCGAGTGTTCGATGACACCTTTAGGAATCGATTTGTTTGGAGTCGCCATCACCTCATCCAACACCCTGGCGGAGGCGGCTAACCGCTTGGCAATATCAGACTGGTCGTCGGCCCAACTCAAATTGATACAGACAAAAAGCACCATTAAACCCAGCGTCAACATCGTTCGTGACAACCTAGGAGTGGTTGGGTTCATCTTCGTGCCAGCTCGCTTTCTGTGGTCCCCTGGCGGCGGATGACGCACATGCGTGACGCTAAGGACCGCAAATTGGAAAGTCTATCCGGTATTGCCTGTAACTCTGGCTAAGGTCCCAGGGGTAAGGCGCGTTGCGGAGCCTGTTGCCGAATCGCCCCATGTGGAGATGCCTTGAAGGACGTATGTGTTTAGGATTTCTTAATTCGCATGATCTTTTTTCTTTCCATGATCCATGTTGCCCATGCGTCGACTACTCTCCCCTAAAGTTTTCCCGAGCCGGACCGATGGCGAAAGTAGCGCACAAATTGCGGCGGGCAATCACAGCAACAGCTCGCAAGGCCTGATGTCGCACGAAGACGACGGTTCAATATGAGCGCACGAAAAAGCCACGCTGCGCCGATTCCTGCGTCTCAGGCACGGTATGTGTGGAGTGTGGCCGCAAGGAGACGACTATGCCGGTTAATCCTGATTCCGCAATCCAGCCGCAGGACGCGAACGAACATTTCCGGCGACATTCAAGAACACTGTTCAGCGTTCCCCTCACGCTCCGTCACTTAAGCCGGAGTGGGGTGCGGGCAACGCACGGCATCAGCCTTGATATTGGGGAAGGCGGCTTGGGAGTGCTCGTTGAAGGCGACGTGCATACTGGCGATACGGTCGCCATCGATTTCAGGCTGTGGGAGCAGGCGCTGACTGCCGTCGCTATCGTGCGTCACACTACGAACATTCGTTCGGGGCTCGAGTTTGTGGGGCTGACTTCGGAAGAGCGGGTGCAGATCGCGAATGGGATTCCCCAGGCCTAGTAAGCCCGGGTCAAGCTGAAGCGATTCGTCGATCTCCGCTGACGGTTCGCAACAGTCTGAACAGATAATAAGCAAGCGAAGATCGTTAAAGCTGACGGACAAATTACATTCGATCACCGAGCTTGCGCTGTCCAGGTCCGACGACCAAATAGACAGCGGCGCATTATAGGTGCGCCGCTGTCTCGGTTCGTTAGTTGATGTTAATGGTTAGGGGAGCAGTATGGCTGAGGGCGCCGGACGTGCCCGTAACCATTACGGTGGCCTGAGATGTCGACATCGTTTGTTTTGAGCTGCTGCCGCCGCATCCCAGCGTGGCCAGCGAACCGAGAAGCACCAAACCCAGCAAGCCCATCCACAGGGTAGTCTTCCCAGTTAGCGGCTTCCGTTTGCGAATCGTAAACAACGTCCCGAACAGACCCAGCCCCGGAAATAGCATTGCCATGCCATAGCCACTAGCGGGAGGTGTTGAGGCGGCGGACACCGTCAACGTGGAGGCCGCGCTCGTCCCGGGAGAAATTGTCGAGGGGTTGAAAGCGCAGGTCAGGCCCGCCGAGGCAGCGCAGCTCAGCGAAATCTGTCCGTTGAATCCTCCGACTGCGCTGGCGCCGATCGTGAGATTCGCCGACCCGCCCGGCGTGACAGTCGCGCTTTGCGCCGAAAGAGTAAGCGCGAAATCCGGAGCTCCGACCACCGCCGCCGGAACAAGGCTGGCAAATACGGCGGTTGTGCTGCCTCCAGCCGGGAAATTGGGCTGATTTCCGCCTCCGGCTGTTAAATAGAGAGTCCCAGGATCGCCGGACGTACCGCCTCCGCCAAACACCATATCCCACAAACCCGGATTCACCAGAACAGTGTTCGAAGAGTCGCTCAGTTGGCCGAGAAACTTTCCAGTCGCGTCAAAGGCGCTAATCGTCCCGTCGCCAAAATTTCCTACTAAGATAGCGTTCGAAAAGGTGCCGAAGGTAGCGGGAGCCGCAACCACGCCCCAGGGCGCATTGAGTTTGCCGCCGGCGGCGACAAAGGTACTTACGAAGTTGCCGTTCATGTCGAAGATGTCGACTTGCCCAAGGCCCGCTCCGGGCTGAGCATCGTGCTTGGCGGCATCTTGCATAGCGTAGGCGACATAAACCTGGTTATTGATGACGTGGATGCCGTGGGGAGCGAATCCCGCCGGCAGGTTTGGATCGGTAAACGAACCGCCCAATGAAGTGAGATTGAAGTTGCGATCGAGAACGTCAACTTTGCCGCTATTGAAATTCGCCGCCAGCAGGGTTGTGCCGTTCACCAAAGCAAGGCCCTTGTAAACAGCGCCGCTGGCGGAGTTATCGAAAGCCACGGATGCTGTATTGCTGGCTCCGGTCCAGTTGACGATGAGTCCATCCTCGGTGTCGAAGATGAACTGGCCGCCACCGAAATAGATGCCGTTACCGTTGGCGACCGTGCCCGTGGGACAACCCGGACTGCAATTCCCGTTCGGATTCTTCGCTGCTACAGGAATGGTTACCACTAGACCAGTGTCCTTGTTGCCTTGATTGTCATAAAGCGTTGAAGTGCCGCTGTTGTTGTTGGCAATCCAAAAGTCCGACCCCGGAATGAAAGAGATTCCCCAGGGATTGAGGAGTTGCGGATCTGTTGTTTTGGCTATGCCGGCAGTATTCGAGACCAAGTCAGTCTGGGAGAAGCCGGCCTGCTGAGCCAACATTTCCGAAGGAATCGCAAATGCGATCACAATTGCAAATAAAATCAACGTTCGTTTCAAGTTGTCCTCCACCTCATGCAAGATTTTGTACGACACAACAAACCTGGGACGTTGTTCGCTTCCGCGCGCCGCCGCAGGCTAGCCATACAATTCAGCTATAGCCTGCAGCAGCATCGGGTTAGGAATTAACCTTTTGTATGGACGCTGCTCCACTTATTAGCGATAGACATACTCCATAAGTCGACGTTGTCCGTGTAAGAGTTATTAGTTATAAATTCCGGTAAGTCACACACAGCCGAGGACTACCAGCTCCGCTGCAACACTCTCTGCAGTGTATGTAGTTAGACGCTAGGAGGGATGACTCGATGCGGCTCGAATGTCATTTGATTGTCAAGCCTTTGTCTTTCAAAACCCCATGCCGACGCGATATTTGGAGGATAGATAGCTAAGGACGATTGGTATGAGGAGGGTAGTGGGGCGAGATCAATGCCTGCTGGCAAAATCAGTCCAGGATCTCTTCTCGAAGCTTGACTCTGGTTTGTCGAGCGTTAAGCGTTCGCTTCTACAGGTTCCCGACTTTAATGCGAATCTTACTATAGATCGTGAGCTTGCGAGGTCGTCACGGAGCGGCGCTGGCGAGCTTGCCGCAGCATTCCGGCCGCTCTGGCAAGCTTGACCGGTCCCATCCGCCGCCGAGCGCTTGTATGAGCAATACTGTGTTCGCCATCCGTCGCCCCAAAATGTTGACCGCTGTGACCTCATCCGTGAGCGCGGCACTTTGAGCGGTGATCACTTCGAGGTAGCTGGTTACGCCGCCCTTGTAGCGCGTGACTGAAAGATCGAGCGAACGCTGGGCGGCCGCCACCGCTTCATCCTGGACCTTAGCCTCATTCTCCAAGATTCTTACTGCAGCGAGATTGTCTTCCACCTGCTGGAATCCAGTCAGCACGTTCTCTCGGTAGGCCGCGACTTGAAAGTCATATGCGGCGCGCGCCTGGTCAGTGAGAGCACGGCGTCGCCCTCCGTCGAAGATAGTTCCGACCGCGGACAATCCCACAGACCACAGTCCACTCGGACCGTTGAGCAGAGTGGTGATGGCGGAGCTTTCGAATCCTCCGGAAGCGCCCAAGCTGATCGTCGGGTAATAGGCCGACTTCGCAACACCGATCTGAGCGTTGGCGGATGCCACGCGCCTCTCCGCAGCGGCGATATCCGGACGCCTTTCCAGCAGTTCTGACGGCATGGAAATAGGAACGTGCGGCGGCGGTGCAGTGAGAGGCAGCGCAGGGAGGTTGAACTCGGCGGGCGGCTTTCCGATAAGAATTGCCACCGCATGTTCGTATTGCGAACGCAACACACCCACATCAATCGCAGCTGCGCGTGTGGTTTGTAGTTGAGTTTTAGCCTGCTCGACTTCCACTTCTGAAGCAATTCCGCCTTGGAAGCGGTTCTCATTCAACTCCAGGGCCTGCTCGTACTCCGTGACGGTGGAGTTCAGAAGTTGTTCCTCGGCGTCCAAGCTGCGGGCCTGAAAGTAATCAATGGCCAGATCCGCATGCATACTGAGATTTACGGTAGCCAGATCTGCGGCACTGGCTTGGGCCTGTTCGCGGTACGATTCGACGTTTTTTCGAACGCGTCCCCAGACGTCAACCTGGTATGACACGCTGAACGGCAGCACAAAGTCGTTGTAGGTGATGCCGTCGAAGATCGAAGTCGCGGGCGGGCGGCGGGAGGAGATTCGCTGGCGGGTTGCTGATGCGCCGACTGTTCCTGTGGGATAGTAGTCAGCCCGGTTGTAGAGAAGAGCGGCTCTGGCCTGGCGGAACTGCGCCTCCGCCGCTTTCAGATTTTGATTGCCTACATTTATTTGTTGCTCAAGCGCGTCCAGTTGCGGATCTTGAAATATTGTCCACCATGAACCGCCCAGATTCTGGTCGTTGGGTTGGGCGGGCTTCCAGTCGCCCAACTCTTTATAGGCGGCAGGCGCCTGTACTACCGGTGGATGGTATTTGGGTCCGACCGTGCATCCAGTGAACTGGAGTACTGCGATCACGACCAGAATTCCCATCCAAGGCGTGCGCTGAGACTTTGCGCTGAGAATACTTTGAGGGCGCTTCACTTGGCATCTCCCGGCAATGTTGCCTGAACGATTTGGACTTCCTGTCCGGACACGATGGAGTCGGGTGGGTTCACAATGACCTGATCATTCGGCTTAAGGCCGGAGACGATCTCGATCTGGTTGCCGAAATCGTGTCCAGGAGCCACCGGCGAAAGCGTGACTTTCCCGCCATTCACGACGGCGACACGTAATCCCTCCGACCGGAACAGTAGCGCATTGACGGGAAGCAGGAAGGTTGAAGCCTGGGTTGGAACCGCCAAGTGCACCTCGGCGTAGGAACCGGTAAGCAGCGTGCCGGTAGGATTGTCCACATCGATTTCGATCAGCAAAGTGCGAGTTGTCAGATTGATGGCTTCGGCGGTGCGTACCAGTTTTCCCTGAAACTTACGGCCCGGAAACTCGGTCAGATTGAGATCTGCGGTCATACCGGCTTTGATTCCCTGCGAGTATTCCTCCGGAACGTTTACGTAAACGCGTAATTTTCCCGGCTGAGCGATGTGGAAAAGGTCGGTCTTCACATTGCTGCTGCTCCCAGAATTAATAAGGTCGCCGATATCGGTATTGCGTGCGGTGATGACGCCATCGAAGGGCGCGTAAATTTTTTCAAAAGATACCAGTGCCGAATACTGCTCTACGGCCGCCTTGTCTGCTTCGACGACTGCTTTGTTCGCATTGTAGGTACCGACCGCGTTATCGACGTCCTGTTGGGAAACGGCGTTGCTCTTTAGGAGTCCTTGATAGCGGGTCTTGGTAATGGAAGCGAGTTCGAGATTCGCCTGCGCGGTCAGCAGATTGCTGCGAGCTTGTTCCAGCTGCTGATCGACTTCCGGCGTTTCGATGACAGCCAGAAGTTGTCCCTGCTTTACGTGCGCTCCGATATCGAAATACCACTTCTTCAGATAACCATTCGTACGCGAATAAATGGGGGAGGTTATGAATGGTTGTACGTTTCCCGGCAGGATGATTTCGTCGGTCGGCGCGGTTTGTTTTGGGGTCACGACGGACACAGCCGGGAGAGCCGCTTGAGCGGTCTCCGCCCGTAGATTCGCACCGGCTTTTACCCGGGACCAGATTCCCGAAACCAAAAGGGCTGCGACCGCAGCCACCGCAATGGCGAGGACAACCCAACGCTTGCGCGAACGCTTCTCTGCTTCCGCATGGTTTATTGGAAGTGTTTGCTCGCCGATTTGTCGTCGATCTTCAATTTCAGTTTGGGGCAACATGAATGTCTCCATAGGAACTTGCTTCTAGTGTCCGGTCTGTGACTGCCGGCGTCCTTGTAAAACGCTAAAGAATGCAGGGACAAAGAACAGCGTTGAAACTGTCGCGAAAATCAGTCCACCGATGACCGCGCGGCCAAGCGGGGCATTTTGTTCTCCGCCATCCCCCATTCCAAGAGCCATGGGCACCATGCCGATGATCATGGCCAGAGCGGTCATCAGCACAGGGCGAAAACGCGTGAAGCCCGCCTCCAGAGCGGCGCTGACCGAATCCATTCCTTCCGCCATTTTTTCCGTGGCAAAGCTCACTACCAGAATGCTGTTTGATGTAGCGACGCCCATGCACATGATCGCTCCCATCAGGGCCGGGACGCTGAGATTCGTATGGGTGATGAACAAGAACCAGGCAATCCCGGCAAGAGCCGCGGGCAGCGCGGAAATCATGATGAAAGGATCGAGCCATGACTGAAAGTTGACAACGATTAACAGGTAAACCAGCACGATCGAGAACACCAGTCCGCCCATCAGGCCGATGTAGGACGCGCGCATGGTCTGAACCTGCCCCCGGACGACGACGCGCGATCCGCGCGGCAATTGCTGGCGCGTTGCAGCAATAATTTTGTTGATGTCACCGGCAACGCCACCCAGGTCGCGACCAGCCACAGAGCCGAAGATGTCAATGACCGGCGCAACGTTGTAATCGGAAATTACAGCCATTCCCGCACCGCGCTGCGTGGACACCAGACTGGCCATGATGGATGGAGGTGCGTTCGGGTCGGTGCCTGTGATCGGAATGTTCTCGACATCCTGCAACGTGTCGGTCCGATATTGCGGCGTTTGGGTCGCGATTTGATAACTGACGTGATTGTTGGGATCAAGCCAGAACGAGGGCGAAGTCTGGAAGCTGCCACTCAGCGATACCAGCAGGTTTTGAGCAACGTCGTGCGCAGTAAAACCAAGTTGTTCCGCTTTCGTTCTTTCTACCTGTAATCGCAGATAGGGTTGATCGAAGGGCTGTTGAATCCGCAAATCGGTCGCGCCGGAAACATATCTGATCTTCGCCAACAGCGCGTCTGCATAGAGCCGGTTTCCCTGCAAGTTGTTTCCCACGATCTGAACATCGATGGGGGCGGGCAATCCAAAATTGAGAATTTGCGCCACCATGTCGGCGGGCAAGAAAGAGAAAGAAACTCCGGGGAACTGTTTCGGCAGGTTCAAACGAAGCTGGTGAATGTAGTCGTCCGTGGGATGGTGCTTTTCGGATAGCGTCACAAGAATGTCGGCGTCCGATGTGCCTACCGGCGCCGAATTGCTGTAAGAAAGATTGATGCCGCTGTAGGGCAGCCCAATATTATCGATGACGCTCTGGATCTCTCCTGACGGAATCTGCCCGCGAATCGATTGCTCGACCAGGTCGCAGAGGTTGGCAGTTTCTTCAATGCGCATTCCGGTGGGAGCACGCATGTGAAGCTTGAAGGTACCGCTGTCCACGCTGGGGAAGAAGTCCTGGCCCAGCCAGGGAATCAGAATCACAAGAGAGCCGAGACAAACCGCAAAGAAAGCGATCAAGAAAACAAGCCGGTGATGGAGACAAATCTCCAACAGGCCGCGAAAGCTGTGACGAAATCTCTCGAAAGCCTCCTCAAAGCGCTTCTGAAGTCGCACCAGCGGATTGCGGCTCGGGGTGTCGCCCGCTTCCTTTTTTTCCCCGCGCAACAGGTACTTTGCCATGGTCGGAACAATCGTCCGCGACAGAAAGTATGAAGCCAGCATGGCGAACACTACTGCTTCGGCGAGCGGCACAAACAGGTATCGCGCCACGCCAGACAGCAAGAACATGGGAGCGAACACGATGCAGATCGAGAGTGTGGAAACAAAAGCAGGGGTCGCAATTTGCGATGCACTATCCAGAACAACTCCGTCCAGATCCTTTTCTGGTTCTGCCTCCCGGTTGCGATTGATGTTCTCAACTTCAACGGTCGCGTCATCCACCAGGATGCCGACCGCCAGGGCCAATCCACCGAGGGTCATGATGTTGATGGTTTGTCCGATCGCACTGAGCACGATAATCGAGGTCAAGATCGCCAGCGGAATCGAGGTCGCGATGATAACCGTGCTTCGCCAACTGCCCAGGAACGTGAGAATCATGAAAGCGGTCAGACAGGCGGCTATCAGCGTTTCGCGGACCACTCCGCTGATCGCGCCACGAACAAAGATCGACTGGTCAGCCAGCGGCGATATCTGTAACTGGGGCGGAAGAGTCGACTTAATTTGAGGCAGAAGGGCTTTAATTCCCGAGATCACATTCAAGGTTGAAGCATTCCCCGCCTTTTGAATAGTCAGCAGTACCGAGCGCTGCCCGTTGACGCGAACGATATTGGTCTGCGGCGGAAAACCATCGCGGACCCAGGCGACATCTTTGATGTAGATCGTGGTGCCGCCAATGGTCTTGATCGGGATTCGGTTCAGGTCCGCAATCGTCTGCGGGGCTGCGTTGGGAATCGACACATCGTATTCTTTGGAACCAATCTTGGAGGTTCCTGTGGGGAGAATCAGGTTTTGCACACTGATCGCATTGACAACATCGAGCGGAGATAGTCCCTTCGACTGCAAAGCTGTGGTGTTCAGATCGACCTGCACCTGTCGTTGTTTGCCGCCGTAGGGATAGGGCACCGAAACGCCGGGCACAGTGATGATCTGCGTTCGAATGAAATTCAGGCCGTAGTCATTCAGTTGCTGCTCCGACAGATTTTGGCCTGAGAGAGCGAGTTGCAGGACGGGCACGCTCGACGCGCTATAAGCAATGATGAGCGGCGGCGTGGTTCCAACGGGCAATTGCCGGAGTTGAGTCTGAGAAACTGCGGTAATCTGCGCAATCCCCTGTTGCAGGTTTGCGCTCGGCTGAAGGAAGACTTTAACAACCGCAATTCCATAGAGCGACTGCGACTCGATGTGTTCGATGTTGTCGACCGTAGTAGTAAGATTCCGCTCGGTAATGGTAACGATCCGGTCACTCATGTCTTGCGGGACAAGACCGTTGTAGTTCCAGATGATGCTGACGACGGGGATATCTATCGTCGGGAAAATGTCGGTGGGGGTGCGAACAATCGCCAGTCCACCCATGATTAGGATGAGAATCGACATCACCACGAATGTGTAGGGCCGCCGTAATGCCAGTCGAACAATCCACATAAAGTTTCTTCCCTGTCTATCTGTGAACGATGGTCGTCAAATTCATCGTTGGAATGTTGATCTTCCCTTTTAGCTCACCGTTTCAATTTTTTTTTGCGCCCGACGTTTGACTTCGTCGCTGCTTGTCGCTTCCCCACAGGTATGTAACCGGAAAAGCACGTAGTCTTCCACTCCCAGCGTGGGGTGGCTTACCTGCCTGTTTTCATGGAAATATAGCAACCGAGGCGCTAGAAGATCGCAAGGGAACATTGGAAAGGGCGTCGTCACTCCTCCGCTGATTGACACTGCGTCGGTATTTGGACAGCTGCTGGACCGGCGCCGTCCTGCGATAGTCTTTAATAGAGAGTTGACAGGATAGAGAATTTGGAGCCGTTCAAACGATGGGCAACAGTGACAAAACGAAATGGATTGCACGGCCCGCGGCACGCTACGGCTCGGCATTGGTGTCGGTGGCAGTGGCTGCCGGATTGACTCAACTCTTTCTATACTTCCATTTGCCGTTGGCGTTTAACGCATTTGCCCTATCCGCGATCGCCGTAACATTTTGGTTCGGAGGCACTAAACCCGGGATTCTCGCAGCCGTGCTCTCTGCGCTCGTCCGCAGTTATGTCTTCGACCCTGAAATCAATAACATCTCTCGAGTTCTCTATGACCTTGTTTTCCTGGTCTTCGCGCTGCTGATGACCGGGGTTACACGAGCGCGGGATGAACTTGAAGTGAGAGTCGCGGAACGAACCGCCGAACTGACTCGAGCTAACGAAGATCTGAATCGTGAAATTAGCGAGCGCAAGCGGGCAGAGGAAAGCTTGCGACGAAGCGAAGCGTATTTGGCCGAAGCGCAAAGAGTCACGCGCACAGGGAGTTGGGTCTGGCAAGTAGCGGGAGGGGACGCCGTGCACCTTTCCGAGGAGTGGTATCGCATCTATGGCTTCGAGCCAGAACAGGGCGCGCCCTCCTGGGAGCAACGGCTGCAGCGCATTCATCCGGAAGATCGGGCCAAGTGGCAAGAAGAAATCGATCGAGCAATAAGGGAAAGATCCGATTACGAAGTCGGATTCCGGATTCTTCTTCCGGACGGCGCCGTCAAACACATCAACACGGTCGGCCATCCGGTTCTGAACGCATCCGGGGATCTGTCGCAATTCGTAGGAAGCTCCACCGACATAACTCAGCGGAAGCAGGCCGAAGAGGCACTGCGTGAGGCGCAGGCGGACCTCGCGCGCATCAGCCGGGTGACTACCATGGGAGAATTGACGGCCTCGCTGGCGCACGAAGTGAATCAGCCTATTGCCGCGGCCATTACCGACGCTAATACCTGCCTTCGCTGGCTCACCCGTGATCAACCTGATCTAGGAGAAGCCCGCGAGGCGGCGTCAAGAGTAGTCAAGGATGCAGCCCGCGCCAGCGAGATCATCAATCATATCCGCTCGCTCTTCAAAAAAGGACCTTCGGAACGAGAGTTGGTTGATGTAAACGAAATTATTCGAGGAATGATCGAGCTGTTACGGAGCGAAGCTACGCGCCACTCCATCTCGATGCGCGCAGAACTGCAAGAAGACCTTCCCCGGATCCTTGGGGATCGCGTGCAATTGCAGCAGGTTCTGATGAACCTGATGATTAATAGCATCGAAGCGATGAAGGATTCGGATGGCCCACGCGACCTCGCCATCAAGTCGCAGCGAGCGGAGGACGATGGACTGATGGTCACGGTGAGCGATACCGGCATAGGCCTGCCCCCGAAACAGGCGGATCAGATATTTGGTTCCTTCTTTACCACCAAGCCTGGCGGCACCGGCATGGGACTTCGGATTAGCCGCTCCATCGTTGAATCGCATGGCGGCCGGTTGTGGGCGGCCGCCAATTCTCCGCGCGGAGCAAGTTTTCACCTCACCCTGCCCAGCAGCCACGAATAAACCCCAGCCGTGTCAGCATCGTCTGCACGCCTTTTATACGGGCGCGTGCAAGGCATTTCCGAGATTGTGGACGGTATGAGCACATGCATACCAAAGTATGATTGTGCTGGTTTGACCACGCTGTTATTTTTTCAGCTATGGATACCCAAATAAGGACGAACTTAGTGGCGATCGTTGATGACGACGACTTGATGCGTAGCGCTTTGCAAGGCATGTTGAAATCGGTCGGATTGCCGTCGCAAGCTTTTGCATCAGCGGAGGAGTTCCTGAAATCCGGCGAACAGCACCAAACCGCGTGTTTGATCACGGATATCCGCATGCCCGGAATGTCGGGTCTGGAACTGCAGGCCCGATTGAACGCTCAGCATTGCAGGATTCCAACCATTTTCATCACGGCACATGGCGACGCAAAAATGCGGATGCAAGCGTTGCGAGCAGGTGCGGTGGAGTTCCTGGCAAAACCATTCGACGACGAAGCCCTGCTCGGAAGTGTTCGAGCAGCTCTGGAGAGCTGAGCCCCAATTAACACAACGTCACACGCGCGCCAGGAGGTTCTCTGTGGCAGCTTTCGAAAGATTCGTGAGTGCAAGTCAAGTTTCTTATGAGCGCAGATTCGAACAGATCATCGGCAATAGTCCTGCTCTGGAAGCGGTGCTCGAACAGGTTGAACGCGTCGCGACTACCGATTCCACGGTCCTTATTCAAGGAGAGACTGGCACCGGCAAGGAGCTGATCGCGCATGCGATTCACAACATCAGCCCACGCTGCGGACGCCCGTTCGTGAGACTGAACTGCGCTGCCATCCCCCTCGATCTACTGGAAAGTGAGCTCTTCGGCCACGAGAAAGGGGCGTTCACAGGGGCTATCGCACAAAAGATTGGGCGTTTCGAGTTGGCCGACAAAGGTACGCTCTTTCTGGACGAGGTGGGCGATATTCCTCCCGCCCTCCAGCCCAAACTGCTGCGCGTGCTGCAGGAACAGGAGTTCGAGCGCCTGGGTAGCACCCGGACTCACCAAGTGGACGTCCGGCTGGTGGCGGCTACGAATCGCGATCTGGCAGAAATGGTGGATCGCGGCCAGTTTCGCAGCGACCTCTATTATCGGCTGAATGTTTTTCCCGTGCTGTTGCCACCACTGCGATTGCGCCGCGAAGACATTCCCGCCTTGGTGATGCATTTTGTCGAACTGTTTGGCCGCCGGATGGATCGGCAAATTCAAGACATTCCTGCGGAAACGATGTTTGCGCTCAGTTCGTATCCATGGCCGGGAAATATCCGCGAGCTGCAGAACCTTATCGAACGCGCCGTAATTCTTTCAAACGACGGCGTGCTTCCCAATCCTCTGCCAACAGCGCCGACCCAGAGCGTTATCGTCTCGAAGGCTCCAACGACTTTGAGGGAGTCCGAGCGCGCTCTGATTCTGCAGACGCTCGACGGCGTCCGTTGGGTAATCGGCGGACCCAAGGGCGCTGCCGCGAAACTCGGCGTGAAGCGCACTACACTCATTCACAAGATGCGGAAGTTGGGAATTTTCCGGCCGTCTTTCGAAAACGGCAATGGGATGCCGGCGGCACAGGCGAAGCCTGTCTCGCTGCCCCACTCGGAGTAGCAGAACCGAGAGACTCCCTGAGTGCCGCCGAAAGGAATCAGGTCTCGCGGAAACTTCTACTTTCGCCGTTTGTCGCCGCTAAGCGCTTGCTGTATCGTGATTCTTCTGCTCTAGGATTGGTAATTCTCCTGGTGGAATCGTCATGCGCTCTTCCCTCTTCCTATTCACGGCGCTGCTGATTTCATCTTCTCTGGGCTGCGCCCAGACCGGTCCCGAACAAGGCGGCCACGAACTCCAGATATGGGCGGGCGGCGGCCATTCTGTTAGCGGAGGACGAGGCAACACCGGCGCCTTCAACGCCGGTTTGCGCTATGGATGGATTCTTACCGGCCCACACTTGCCAGGCTTTCTTCGCGGGCGCTTTGAGTATGCGGTTGACGCCGTCCCCGTCTTTCTTGTTTTCCAACCTGCCAACACCGCGTACGGCGTAGGCTTCGACCCGCTAGTCCTCAAGTGGAATTTCGTGCCTCACGGCCGCCTTTCACCCTATCTAGAACTCTGCGGCGGCACACTATTCACCGACCATAACGTCCCGACCGGCACGAACACCGTGAACTTCACCGACCAAGCCGCACTCGGCGTGCATATCCTGGGCGCGAGGCACAACGTAAGTCTTGAACTGCGCTACGTGCACATCTCGAACGCCGGCTTAGCTACACCCAATCCGGGGATCAATACGGTGCAAGTACGGCTCGGCGTGGGAAGGTTCTTTGGCCACCATTAAGGACGCTTAGTGCTCTTTCCTGTATTACTCACGCGGATGGTTCATTTAAACTCACTGCATGGCTAAGCAACTCAAGGTAATCTTGCGGGATCTTGAATATCTAGAGATCCAGCAAGCCGCCCGCTCCCAGCAAATGTCAATTGCGGAATGGGTGCGACAAGCGCTAGTCCGCGCTTGCCGTCGCGAAGACCTGGGGGACGTGGAGAAAAAGCTCGCTGCTGTTCGCATAGCGAGCCAACATGAATCCCCAACTGCCGACATCGAAACCATGCTGGCTGAAATTGAACAAGGCTACCTGTCGGATCGACAGCCGTAATGCTGGTCGCAAAACGCTTTGCAATGATTGACAAGTACGAATCTCGACGAATTAGGGCGGAAATCCGACGGGTGCTCATGACGTCTGGGATCCGATCGGTGTCCGCGACGAGCCGAATGCCCAAGACGAATACGACAGCTATTTGGGAAGTGTGTTCGCGTTGCTAACTAGCGGGGCTTCTGATGACCAAATCAACGAACACCTATGGGGGATCGTTACAGAGCGGATGGGTCTTCCTGCCAAGAAGGAAGACATGCAAGGCACAGTTTCTGCTCTTCGCCAGATTCAGCTTCCCCAAGAATCAAAGTAGTCCCTGCCGAGATCGCACCACCCCACCACCGCGTAGTTGCCGCCCTTGCGTCAACCCAGCTATTCTCTTCCCTTATGTCCACGCTCGTCGAATGTGTCCCAAATTTTTCCGAAGGCCGCGACAAATCGAAAGTTGACGCCATCGTCGACGCCATGAAAATGCCCGGCGTCTACCTGCTCGACTGCGAAATGGACTCCGACCACAATCGCAGCGTGATTACTCTCGTCGGCGAGCGCGAAGCCATTCAGGAAGCCGCTATCCGCGGGGTGGGCAAGGCTTCTGAAGTGATCGACCTGAACGTCCACACGGGCGCGCATCCGCGCATGGGAGCGACCGACGTAGTCCCTTTTATCCCCATCGAGGGCGTCACCATTGAAGACTGCGTAGCCATGGCCTGCCATGTCGGACAGGAGATCTGGAAGCGCTACAAAATTCCGGTGTATCTCTACGAATCCGCCGCCAGGATTCCCGAACGCCAGGGCCTGGAAAATATTCGCCGCGGCCAGTTCGAAGGCATCCGCGCCGAGATTGCCACCAATCCCGGGCGCTGTCCGGATTTCGGCGACCCCTGTATCCATCCCACAGCCGGCGCGACAGTGGTCGGCGCGCGCAAATTCCTGATCGCTTATAACGTCTTCCTCAATACCCCCGACGTTGAGATCGCCAAGAAGATTGCCAAGGCCGTGCGCTTCTCGAGCGGCGGAATGCGATTCGTGAAGGGCGCTGGCTTCCTGGTGCGCGGTCAGGCCCAGGTCTCGATGAACCTGACTGACTTTGAACAAACTCCCATCCACCGCGTTTTTGAGATGATCAAACGCGAGGCCGCCCGTTACGGAGTCACACCGGTGTCGAGCGAGATCGTAGGACTAATTCCCAAGAAAGCCTTGGAGCAAGCCGCCGAATGGTTCCTGCAGGTCGAGAATTTCGATTCGTCTTCGATCCTGGAAAATCGCGTGGCGGCCGTCATGGGCGGAAAAATGGCAGTCGGTGGCCTGCGCGCCGGAGTCGAACCGTTCGTCGAGCAACTAGCCGCGCCTACGGCTGCTCCCGGCGGCGGAAGCGCCTCAGCTGCGGCGGCAGCCATGGCCGCGGGTTTGGCCGCCATGGTCGCTTCCATGTCTCGTGGTAAGAAGGCCTATCTGCAATACGAAGCTCAACTCAGCGCGACCCTCGCTCGCCTCTCTTCCCTGCGCGAAGAACTGAAGACCGCGGTCGACGCCGATGCCGAATCCTTCAAATCCGTCATGAAGGCCTACAAGGAGGCCAAAACGGCAACGGATGAAAGATCCGGCGAGGAGATGATTGAAGCCGCCGTCAAACAGGCAACCGAAGTTCCGCTCGGCGTCGCTGAAAAAGCCCGCGAAGTTGCACAGATCGTGAAGTCCCTGGAGCCCATCACAAATCCGAACATGAAATCAGATTTGACTACCGCCTTGGCTCTGGCCGGCGCAGCCATTACCGGCGCGCTCGCCAATGTAGAGATCAATCTAGCCTCGCTGAAAGATCAGGCTTTCGTTGCGGAAGTGCGGAAGCGCGTATCAAGCCTTGCCTAGAGACGTTGCTTGCAACGTCTTTGTCCCTACCAATCCGGCGTTGTCGGTGGAGACGCAGCAAGCTGCGTCTCCACAGCAGGCGGTCTCTGTTGGGTCAACAGGCACTGTACTTTTGTGCGACCTCCTCTGTCCGCAAGTAAACTACAATAAAGCGATCTATTAACTACAGGGCCAAATCGTGCATCCAACAAGAAGGTGCACTCAAGAGGTACACCACAACCCTGGCTGTTTCTGATTCGAGGCGTTATGAAACTCATTAAGGTTTGCCTGGCTTTTCTACTTCTGGTGAGCATGGCCTATGCCATGCCGCTCAACTCGTCTGCCCGCTCCTGCATTCCGGCCGATTTGCTGCAACTGATCTCGGTGGATTATCGAACTCTCAAAGATTCGCCCACCGCTATGGCCCTGAAGCAGCAAGTCTTGCCAGACAATCTCAAGCAGTTCGAGGCGGCTCTGAAGAACATCGGCATCGATCCCGACAAAGACGTGGATACGCTCGCCTTTGCCTCATTCCGCGCCGGAAAACAGGGAGTGCGCGGCGTGGGCGTTGCGGACGGTCCTTTCGACAAAAAGCTCGTGCTCAAGAAGATGAAGCTGCAGAAGTTTGTGCCCAAGAAATA
>Ga0073928_10002238_pt1 | contig 34010 bp, 33 predicted proteins | sample PaiPotPPA55metaG_FD_76969 | JGI IMG/M metagenome (GOLD analysis project Ga0073928, IMG submission 76969) | Iron sulfur acid spring bacterial and archeal communities from Banff, Canada, to study Microbial Dark Matter (Phase II) - Paint Pots PPA... ...
CGTGCGCGGCCGGCCCCAGATGGGCCGCGAGGGCGGCGTTCCATTCGTAGTCTGCCCCCTCGCCGAAGAGCAGCGTGCCGAAACCGCGGTCGATGAGCATGAGCGCCAACGTTGCCGCGTGCTGCTCCGTCCAGCGCTTGTGCGCCCAACGCGGCGCTGCGTGGGGGCTGAGGCCGATCAGCGGCCGCGGAAGCGCCGCGAGTTCGCTCGCGACGCGCGCGGCGACGAGCGGATCCGTAACGATCGTCGGGCGTGCGCCGGAGTACGACAACCCGGCCGCGGCCAGCAGCAGTTCGAGATATGAGCGCCGGTTCGCGCGCTTGAGATCGTCGAAGATGCCGAGTTTGAAGATCGTGTCGTCGCCGCCGGGCTCGACGCCGACGGCCGTGCCGTCGCGGCCGGCGCGGTAGCCGCGGCGGAGCGGAGCCACGGCGAGCCGCGCGAACGCGAGCCCTTCCTCGTCGCAATCGAGCGCGTACACCGCATCGAACCGGCGCGTTGCCAAGATCGCCGGCGCCGCATCAGTCGTGATCGCGCGATGAACGAGCGGATGGCGCTTGACGATCTCGAGCGACTCCGCGCGCACGATCCACGTGATCGCGGCGCGGTCGTGGGCCGCGCAGATATCTGGAAGGAGTGCCGTCGTGCGCAGGACGTCACCCATCGCGCCGAGCTTGACCACGAGGATACGTTCGCCGATCGGTTGGTATTGCTCGCATTCCGCGCACAGCACGCCCGTTGCCTTGTGCGGCGCGCACGGCGCCGAGCCGCGATAGAACCGGCAATCCGTATGGACGATTCGGGCGTTCCCGCGTTCTTCGCCGGGCATCCGGTCTAGGTATCGACTAATAGTCAGTAAAGGCCTTTCGCAGCCTAGACGCCCAGATGCGCCAACAACTCGTTCTCGCGCGAAACGGCGTCGGCATTGCTCATCGCATCGACGATCTTGCCGTGGACCATCAGGTAGTGGCGGTCGGCGACACGCGTGGCAAACCGAAGGTTTTGTTCGACGAGTAACACGGTGACACCGGACTTCTTGATCTCCAAGAGCAGCTCGGCGATCGCGTCGACGATGACGGGGGCGAGGCCTTCGGTCGGCTCGTCGAGGAGGATCAGGCGCGCGCCGCTGCGCAGGACGCGCGCGATCGCGAGCATCTGCTGCTCGCCGCCCGAGAGCATCGTGCCCATCGATTTCCCGCGCTCGCGCAGAATCGGAAACAATCCGTAGATGCGCTCGAGCGTCCAGCCGGTATCACCGACGACGGCGGGCATCGTGAGGTTCTCGGCGACCGTGAGCGTCGCGTAGATGCCGCGTTCTTCGGGCACGAAGCCGATGCCGCGGCGCGCGATCCGATCGGAGCTGAGCGCCGCGATCGATGCGCCGTCGAAGACGATCTCGCCCGTGCGTTTGCGCAAGAGGCCCATGATCGATTTGAGCGTCGTCGTCTTGCCGGCGCCGTTGCGCCCGACGAGCGTGACCACTTCGCCGCGCTCGACGCGCAGATCGACACCGCGAAGCACGTGGCTTTCGTCGTAGAAGGCGTGCAGGTCGCGCGTTTCGAGCATCGCGGGCGCGCTAGGCATGGGCGCCCGCGCCTCCGCCCAGGTACGCGTCGATGACGCGCGGATCGCGCCGCACGTCGGCGTACGGGCCTTCGACGAGCACCTTGCCGCGCTGCAACACCGTGATGCAGTCGGAGAGGTCGGCGACGACGCTCAGGTTGTGCTCGACGATCACGATCGTGCGGCCGGTGCGAATGCGGCCGATGAGCTTGGTCATGCGGCCGACGTCTTCGGTGCCCATGCCCGCGGTCGGCTCGTCGAGCAGCAGGATCGACGGATCCTGCGCGAGCGAGATCGCAAGCTCGAGCGCGCGCTTTCGCCCGTATGAGAGCTGCGCGGCGAGCAGGTCTTTCTCACGCTCGAGCCCGACGTCGGCCAACAATTCGGTCGCGCGGGCGTCGAGCCGCTTCGTCGCCGAGCCCGGCAGCCAAAAGCGCGCCGGCAGCTCGGTCTTCGCTTCGAGCGAGACCTTCACGTTGTCGAGAACGGTGAGATGCGTGAAGATGCTGTTGATCTGAAAGCTGCGCACCATGCCGAGCCGCGCGACGCGATGCGGCGCAAGCCCGGTGATGTCGTTCTCCCCGAGCATCACGCGGCCCGAGGTCGGAACGACGAATCCAGAGAGCAGGTTGAAGAACGTCGTCTTCCCCGCGCCGTTCGGCCCGATGATCGCGTGCACGTCGCCGCTCGCAATCGAAAGCGACACGCAATCGATCGCCGTGAACCCGGAAAACGACTTCGTCAGCTCGTGCGTCCGGATCGCCGGCACCGCTTGGTCCGCCATGCCGCCCGACTTCGGTGCTACCCGTTAGCCGCCTTGCGCCCGCGCGGCATCCTTACGTCGTCGCGCCCAACAACTCGTCGACGCTGAAGGCCACGTCGCCGAACGCCTCGGGGCTAATGCTTGCGCCGGGTGCGAGTGTTAGGATTTGCGCATAGCCGAGATCGGTCGGCCCTCTGCCGACGATCAGCCGTCGATCGACGAGATCCAGCAGCCACGTCTCGCGGATGCGATGCCGAGCGTAGAGCGGGAATTTCTTGTTCCGATCGAACGCGCGGCTCGCGTCGCCGATCTCGATCACCCAAAACACCTCCGATATACTCGGGTGACGGTCGGAATAGAACCCGGCGTCGTAGCGTGCAATCACGTAATCCGGAAATGGTTCGGATCTCGGGACCAAAGGGAGGGGGACCTGAGAGCGCACCGACGCGCGGTTACCCACGCGTGCGATCAGCAACCGAACGAGCCGCTCGATCGAACCGGCATGGCGTGGACCCATCTGAGGTGGCACGATCAGTTCGCCATCGATTAGCTCGACGCGCTCGTCCTCGTCAAAGATTCCAATCTCGGCCATGCGGTGGAACTCGTCTACGGTAATTGAGCGGCGTTCGTATTCGACCATGTCACTTGTCATAGGATCGCACCTCGAAGTTGCCATTTCGTTGCCGTCACATTATCATCCCGTCATTCTGAGCGGCGCGCCGCAGGCGCGCGTCGAAGAACCGCCGCAGCGTTGTCACGCGTCATCCGAAGGTAATGCTGAGGAGGATGAGGCCCAGGGCGCGGTGGTCGCCGTTCAAGTGCTCCGCGTACGGGACGAACGTGCGACCGATGTGCATCGTGAAGCGAAGGGTGCGCGCCTCGCCGTTAGGTGCGGGAAGGGCGACGCGCAGGCGGTGGACGCCGGGCGACACGTCGCCGCGATACTCGATGCTGCCAGCGATCGCAATCGTGAGGTTCTGCGGCCGCGTTTCGAAAAACGGATAATCCGGCACGTAAACGGTGACGATCGCAAGGCCGGCGCCGGCGGGTTTCTCCGCGGCGACAACAGCGCTCGGCGCGAGCCAACAGCAGCGCTCTTGCGGATCGGTCGCGGGGTACAGGCCATCGATCTCGCGCTCGCCGCGCCGCGCGGGGGCGACGACGACGCCCGGCGGAACGACCCACGGCGAACCGACCGCGGGCGTCGCGGAAGCGGTCGGCGCGTCGATGTCGCTGATGCGCTTGCCGGAAAGGCATCCGCTGAACGCTACGGCCGGAATTACCAGCAGCGCGAGAACGCCAGCGCATGAGCGTGCGCGGGTCCATGCCCTTGCGCCGGCGAGCGCGCGCACGATCGTTCCCGCGTTCGCCGGATGGTTCACGCGGATTCCGACCGCGCGACGAGCGCACCCGAGGCGATGCCGAGCCAGAGCCACCACATCGCGCCGATCTTCGGAAAGAAGAAGAGCAGGTCGAGCGTCTGGTGCGCGCCGAGAGCAATCGTCGCGGCGCCGATGCCGATGAAGAGCGGCGCTTTTGGCGCGCGCACGTAGAATGTCCAGATCGCTGCGCCGATCGCGAACACGGTGGCTGCGAACAACGCGATGCCGCCTTCGGCGAGCGTCTGCAAGTACAAGCTGTTCGCGTGGGTGCGCACGCCGATGAGGCCCGCGCTCGGAAGTTCGAGTTCGAAGTTGCCGGCGCCGATCCCGAGCCACGGATGCGTGTGCCAGAACGCGAGCGCCGCCGACCACAGCTCGCCGCGCGAACCGAGTCCGCTCGCCGTATCCACGTCGCTCGTCGAGAAAAACCGCGCGAGCACGTGCGATCGCGCAAGCCCGATCATGGCAACGAAGGCCGCCGCCGCGCCGCCGAGCGAGAGGTTTCGCCGCACGCGCGGATCCGCCTCACGGAACGCGACCGCGAAGACGCCCACGATCACGCCGAGCATTCCCGCGCGCGAGAACGTGAGCACGTCGGTCAGCAACGCGAGCGCGACGAGCGCGGCGAACCAACGGCCGCTCGGCGCGAGCGCGCGCGCGAGTAAGAGCGGCACGGCGAGATCGAAGAAACCCGCGAGCTGATTCGGTCCTTCGAGCAGGCCCGCGATCCGCGGGATGACGTGCCCGAAGAGCATGAGGGCCGATGGCGCCACGGTAAACTCTTGCACGAGCGCGGAGACGCACACAGCCGCCGTCACGAGGCCGAGCGCCATCCACGGCAGCGACTCGTCGGGGTCGTTCGCGAACGCGACTGCTGCGACCACGAATATCGCGAGGTACTCGAGCGCCTTGAGCGTTTCGCGCGCGACCACGTCGACGTACTCCGCCGGAAGAACCGTGAGCGCGGTGACGAACGCGATCGCGACCGCCCCGCCGACTAGCGGCCGAACCTCGCGCGCCCGCAACACGCCCAGCGACGCGCGGTACGCGATCAATCCGAGCGCAACACCGACGAGCACCGCTTTCGGAACCGTGATCGTCGTCCACCACACGTAGCGTGCCGTATCGAACGGATCCGCCAAGACCAGCGCCGCAATTCCATACGCCGGCCGCCGCGCGGTCGCCACGGCCGCGCCCAGTGCGAGCACGGCGAAGAACGCGGCCGCCGCCGGATCGAGCGGCACGTGCACCGGGACGGCCAAGACGACGCTCGCCACAACGGCGCGCTTCCGCGAGTCATTGCGGGCTACTTGCATCGCTCCCACGGGACCCCATCCGCGCTCTCGAAGGGCAGCGTGCCGGGGCGGCGTCGGCGGCTCGGCCCCCGAAAATAACAGAAATAACAGGTGCGCGGAAACAGTCGGCCGGGGCATGAAAAAAAGCCTGTCTCCACAGGCAAATCAGCCAAATAACAGAAATAACAGATCTATGCCGAACCCATTTCGCACGGCGCCTGGGAGCCAGCCTCCACTTCTCGTGGGGCGCGACGCCGAGTTCGACCTCCTTCGGTATGCTCGCCAGTTGACCGCCGCAGGCGCCGCCGCGCAGCCAATCGTGATAAGTGGTCTACGTGGGATGGGCAAGACGGCTCTCTTACGTCGGTCAATCGCCGAAGCGACGGAAGAGGGCTACGTCGTATTGTTCGCCGAGGGTTCGCATTACCAGAACCTCGCCTCGCTCTTTCGACGTTCGCTCGCATCGGCGAAGGATCACCTCGCGACTCTTCCGGTAAAGCTCAGGGAGGCGGTCGCCGCCGCCATCCGAGCGTTGCCCAAGACCAGTCTCGAGTTGCCACACGAAATGGGATCGATCAACCTCGAGGCCATCGAGAAGACGGCCGACATACCGCTCGTTGACGCGATCGCGGATCTCAACCGCGCCGCGCACAAGCACCATCGGTGCGTGGTGATCGCAATCGACGAAGTCCAGATGGTGCCGGTCGCGCAAATCGAACCGATCGTATCGTTGATCCAAGAAACGGCAGCTTCCGACGCCCCCCTCCTTTTCGTTGGCGCCGGCTTGCCGAACAGTCGTGCTCATCTCAAAGAAGCGAAGACGTATACGGAGCGCTGGCGCTATACACGGCTTGATCTGCTGTCGAGTGCGGACGTCGCTGTCGCGATCTCGGAACCTCTTGCGAGGCAACAGATCAAGATCGATGGCGATGCGCTCGCGCTCCTCGTGCGCGAATCGCATGGTTATCCATTCTTTGTCCAGGAATACGGTACGGCGGCGTGGTCGGTGGCCGAAAACGGAGTCGTGACCAAAGCCGCGCTCTCACGCGTCGTAGCCGGAGTCCGCAAGACCTTGGACGATTCACTCTACGCCGGTGCGTTTGAAAATTTGACTGGCCGAGAACTGGAGTACGTCTTTGCGATGGTCGCGGTAGGGCACGGCCCGCACCGCGTTGGTGATGTCGCGACAAAGCTCGGAGGCTCGAGCGAGTCCCTGAATTGGCTGCGCAATCGCCTAATGAAGAAGGATGTGATCTACTCGCCTGGTCCCGGACTCATCGAGTTTCGGCTGCCGCTAACCGAGTTGTACGTGCGTCGAAACCGGACAGAACTGGCACATCGCATCGTTCCCCGTCGGTCCGAGATCCGGCGCGGGCAGCATCCGGCGTCGAACGAACGGCCGGACGTGGCTCGGTGACGCTTAGAAATCGACCGTAACGCCGAGCCCCATCGAAGCGCCGGCGGAGACTCCGCCCGCCCCGTATCAGGCTCGCGGCAGGGCCGAGCCGGGGTGGCGGCCCTCGTACTCCGCGAGCCAAGCGGCGCTCGTGAGGAGGCGGCCGGCGCGGCGGACGGACCGCAAGCGGCCGCGTTGAGCGGCCTTGTAGAGCGCGGCGCGGCGGGCGCCGGTGGCGAACGTTGCCAGCGGCTGGAGATCGGCGTCGCGGTCGCTTGCGGCGGTGAGCCGGCGCAGGCTCGCGAGTACGGCGCGCGCGAGCACGGTTGCGAGCGGCCACAGATCGCGCGCGTCGGCACGGCGTAACGCCACGTGGTAGCGCTCGATCGCAACGCCGCGCACGGCGAACGGCGGCAGCCCGATGCGCGCGAGCAGTAGATTCGTTAGCAGCCGCACGGCGCGGCCGTTCGCGTTCGAAAACGGGTGGATGCGCGCGAACCGTTCGTGCGCGTCGGCGATCCACACGAGCCGGTGCGGGTGCGACGCGGGACCGCTTGCGATGCGTTCGACGAACGCGGCCATCTCGCGCGGCACGAGCCACGCCGGCGGCGGCACGACGCCGCTCGCAAACGCCGGCGCCGTGGTCGTGCGCCACGCGCCCGGCCGGGCACCCGGCTCGCGGCGCGTCGCGATCGCATGTAGCGCGACGATCTCTTCCATGCGAAGGAAGATGCGCCGGCGGCCGGCCGGCGGCGCGTTCGCCGCGAACCGCGCGGCCGCGGCGTAGTCGGCGGTGAGCACGTAGTCCTCGAGCCGCCGGCCGCCGATCGCAACGCCCCGCTCAACGAGCGCCGCCGTCTCGTCGTACGACAGCGACGATCCGGCCAGCGCAGCCGACGTCCACACCTCTTCGAGCGCAATCCGCCGCACCTCGCCGCGCAGCCGGCCCGCGTCGCCGCCCTGGCCCAGCCGCTCGCCGTCGCCGCCACGGTCCAGCCGCTCGGCCTCGACATCAACGCCCTCCGCCAGCGCCCCAAACCCGCGAGGGGTTGTCCATTTCGGCACAAATACCGAGTTTTGGACATTTCCCCGAACGGCCTCCCGCTCATCCGAGCCGAAGGCCCCCACATGGATCCGTATCTCGAGGCGCTTGCGAGCCGGGTGCTCGTGTTCGACGGGGCGATGGGGACCGAGCTGATGGCCCTCGAGCTACGAACGACGATTTCGGCGGCGCCCGCTACCACGGGTGCAACGAGGCGCTCGTCCTCAGCCGGCCCGACGTGGTGCGGAAAATCCACGACGCCTACCTCGAAGCCGGTGCCGACGTCGTCGAAACCGATTCGTTCACCGGCTCGCGCCTCAAGCTCGACGAGTACGGCCTCGGTCACCAGACCGCCGAGATCAATCGCGGCTCGGCCGAGATCGCGCGCGCCGCCTGCGACGCCGTCGCGACGCCCGAGCGCCCGCGCTTCGTCGCCGGCTCCCTCGGCCCGACCGGGATGCTCATCTCGTCGTCCGATCCGACGCTCTCGAAAATCACGTTCGACGAACTCGCCGACATCTACGGCGAGCAGGCACGCCACCTCGTCGACGGCGGCGCCGACGTGTTGGTGATCGAGACGAGCCAAGATCTCCTCGAGATGAAAGCCGCGATTGCCGGCATCACGCGCGAGTTCGCGCGCGGCTTGCGGCGCGTGCCGATTCAAGCGCAGGCGACGCTCGACGTGACCGGTCGCATGCTGCTCGGCACCGATATTCGCGCCGTCACCGCGACGCTCGACGCGCTGCCGATCGACGTGATCGGCCTCAACTGCAGCACGGGCCCGACGCACATGCGCGACGCCGTGCGGTACCTCGTCGACAACTCGCGCTGCTACGTCGCGGTAATTCCCAACGCCGGGCTCCCCCTCATGGGCCCCAAAGGCGAAACGATCTACCCCGCACGACCCGAGGAGATGGCGCGCGAACTCAGCGCGTTCGTCCATGATTTCGGCGTGAACGCGATCGGCGGCTGCTGCGGCACGACGCCCGCGCACATCCGCGCGTTCACGCAGGCGGTGCGCGGTGCCCGCGGCCGTGCGCCTGAGCCCAAACCGCTGCAGTTCGCGGCGTCGGCGATGACGGCGACCGCGCTCAAGCAGGACGGCAGCCCGCTGCTCGTGGGCGAGCGCATCAACGCCCAGGGCTCGCGCCGCATCAAACGTTTGCTGCTCGCGGAGGACTACGACGAGATCGTGCTCGTCGCGCGCGAACAAGTGGAAGGCGGCGCGCACGTGCTCGACATCTGCACCGCGCTCACCGAACGGGTCGACGAAGACGCGCAGATGGCAACGATCGTGAAGAAGCTCGCGCAGTCGGTCGAAACGCCGCTGATGATCGATTCGACTGAAGCCAAAGTGATCGAAGCGGCGCTGAAGATCTACGCGGGCCGCGCGATCGTCAACTCGGTGCATCTGGAGAACGGCCGCGCGAAGGTCGAGGCGATCCTGCCGCTCGTGCGCGAGAGCGGCTCGGCCGTGGTCGCGCTCACGATCGACGAAACCGGCATGGCCAAGACCGCCGATCGCAAACTCGAGGTCGCGCAACGCATCTACGACATCGCGGTCGGCGAGTACGGCATCCCGCCGGGCGCGCTCATCTTCGACGCGCTCACGTTCACGCTCGCGACCGGCGATCCCGAGTTCATGCCCTCGGCCGTCGAGACGATCGAAGGCATCCGGCTGATCAAGCAACGCCTCCCCGGCGTGCTCACGTCGCTCGGCGTCTCGAACGTATCGTTCGGACTCAAGCCCGCGGCGCGCGCCGTGCTGAACTCGGTGATGCTCCACCACTGCGTGCAGGCCGGGCTCGACATGGCGATCGTCAACGCGAAAGAAGTAACGCCGTACGCCGAGATCGACGCCGTCGAACGCGAGTTGTGCGACGATCTCGTGCTCAACCGCCGGCCCGACGCCCTGCAACGGATGATCGAACACTTCGAGGCCGCCGGCCCGGCGCAGCCGGGCGCGAATGCCGCCCTCGCCGACGACACGGACGAACCGGTCGAGACGCGGATCCACAACGCGATCCTGCGCCGGCGCAAGGACGGCATCGAAGCCAAGATCGACGAGGTGCTCGCCGCGCGCGATCCGGTCGACGTGCTCAACAACGTGCTGTTGCCCGCGATGAAGGAAGTCGGCGACAAGTTTGGCGCGGGCGAGCTGATCCTGCCGTTCGTGCTGCAGAGCGCCGAAGTGATGAAGAAGGCCGTCGCGCACCTCGAGCAGTTTCTCGAGAAGAAGGAGGGCGTGACCAAAGGGAAGGTCGTGCTCGCGACCGTGTTCGGCGACGTCCACGACATCGGCAAGAACCTCGTCAACACGATCCTCACCAACAACGGCTACACGGTGTTCGATCTCGGCAAACAGGTGCCGATGAACGCGATCCTCGAGAAGGCGGTCGAAGTCGACGCCGACGCGATCGGCCTCTCGGCGCTGCTCGTTTCGACCTCGAAGCAGATGCCGATCTGCGTCGCGGAGCAAGCGTCGCGCAAACTCGCGTTTCCGGTGCTCGTCGGCGGCGCCGCGATCAACCGCGATTTCGGCCGGCGGATCGGCTTTCTCGACGACGGCGCGCGCTATTTCGAACCCGGCGTGTTCTACGCCAAGGACGCCTTCGAGGGTCTGGAGATCATGGACGTCCTCACATCGGGGGGCGAGCGGCGCGAGCAGTTCGCGCGCACCATCCGTACCGAAGCCGAACGCACCCGCGCCGCCGCCGCCGCGGCCGCAGCCCCGAGCGCGACGAGCGGCCGCAGCGGCCGCGAACACGTGATGCGCGTCGAACCGCCGCGGGCGCCGTTCTTCGGCGCGCGCACGATCGAGCGCGTGCCGCCGGCCGAGCTGTGGGCGCACTTCGATCTCAAGAGCCTGTACCGGCTCTCGTGGGGCGGCGCGAACCTCAAGGGCGCCGAGTGGGACCGCATCGTGCGCGAAGAGTTCGAGCCACGCTTGCGCCGCTACGAGGCCCGCGCCGAAGCCGGCGAGATCCTCGCACCGCGCGTCGTGTACGGGTACTTCCGCGCCGCCGGCAGTGGCGACGACGTCGTGCTCTACGACCCCGGCGATCCCGCGCGCGAGATCGCGCGGTTCCGGTTCACGCGTCAGCTCGGCGGCGAGCACCTGTGCCTCGCGGATTACCTGCGCGAACCCGAAGAGGGCGCAGCGAGCGACGTGGTCGCGCTCCAGGTCGTAACGGTCGGCCGCGAAGCGTCGGAACGCGTTGACGAGCTGCAACGTGCTAACGACTACAGCGAGAGCTACTTCCTGCACGGATTCTCGGTGCAGTCGGCCGAGGCGCTCGCCGAACACACCCACCATCGCATCCGCGCCGAACTCGGCATCGACCCCGGCCGTGGCAAGCGCTACTCATGGGGCTACGGCGCGAGCCCCGACCTCTCGCAACACGCGCTCGTTTGGCGCCTGCTCGACGTGGAACGCGCCCTCGGCGCCGAGCTGACCGAAGCGTTCCAAATCGTCCCCGAGCAATCGACCGCCGCAATCGTCATCCATCACCCGCAAGCCGCCTACTTCAACGCGGCCGCGGTGCGCGAACTGGCGCCCGCCTAGCGCGGCGGGGCGCCGACTACTGCGCGGGCGGCAGTTTGCCTGAGATGTCGATCGTGACGCCTTGGGGGATCGTGCCTTTTGCTAGTGAGGCGGACCAGGCTTCGGCGTTCTTTTCGAGGGCGGCGCGCTGCGCGCCGATCGTCACCACGCGTTCGACGCCGGCGAAGGTTGGCGAGCCGTAGACGGGGCTCACGGCGCCCGTCTTCGAGTAGAGCTCCCGCACCGTGACGGCGGCGGTCGACGCTTTCTTTACCTTGTCGGCGAGGGCTTGGATTGCGGTCGCCTCGATCGCGTGCAGCCCGTCGTCGCCGAGCATTTTATCCGAGACGAGCTGCGTGACGTACGGCGTCGCGTCCCAGATGAAGAGCGTCGAGTCGCCCGACGCCTTCGCCATGATCACGGCGCCGCTCGCGGGGCGAACCGCGGGCGCGTCGTCGGCGATGCCGGCGAGCGGGAGGAGCGCAAGCGTGCCGGCGACGGCAATCGCGAGTGAGCGTAGCAGCATGAAAAACCTATGGAGCTGAAAGGGGGTCGCCCGGCGTAACGTCCCCGCGCGGCCAAGTGTTTCGCGGCGTCAGGGAAGCAATGCTCCTCGCAGGACCCCGGCCGTCGCTGCGAACGACGACGCCGCGAACAGCGTCCAACCGAGCACGACGAACGCGAACGTCAACGCAACCGAGCCCGCGTGCAACGTGGGGCCCCCGGCCCGGAGCCACGCGACCCTCGGAACCACCGCGACCGACCAGCCGCGATGGATCGCAAGACCGATTCCGTGCCAGAGGCCCCAGACCACGAACGTCCAGGCCGCTCCGTGCCACAGGCCGGCAAGCGCCATCGCGATGAAGAGGTTGATCGCCGTCGCCAGGGGACGCCCGCGGCTGCCGCCGAGCGGAATGAAGATGTAGTCGCGAATCCAGGTGGAGAGCGACATGTGCCAGCGGCGCCAAAACGTCGAGATGTTCTCGGCCCAGTACGGGCGATCGAAGTTTTCGGGGATCCGAATGCCGAGCAGGCCCGCGACGCCGATCGCGATGTCGGAGTAGCCGGTGAAATCGAAGTAGATTTTCGCAGTGTAGGCGAGGATCGCGACCCAGTAGTCGAGCCGGCCGTACGGCAGTGCGGTCGGGTCGGCGAAGGGTCCGGTGAAGACCGACATCGAGTCGGCGATGATCGTCTTCTTCGCAATCCCGAGGATCACGCGGTAGATGTTGAGCGCGAACACCTCCCGTTCGGGCGGTTCGATCGACCGCACTTGGGGAGCGAAGCTCTGATAGCGCTTGATCGGCCCGGCGACGAGTGTCGGAAAGAACATCGTGAACACGGCGAAATCGAGCACGTCGAGTTCAGCGATCTTCCCGAGGTAGACGTCGACGAGAACGTGGACGAATTCGAAGGTGAAGAACGAGATCGCGAGCGGCACGACGATCTGCGGCAACGGAAGCACGTTGTGGCGCGCAACCTGATCGACGGTGAGCGCGAAGAAGCGCGAGTACTTGAAGAAGCCGAGCGTCAGCGTGATCAGCGCGATGCCGAGGAACGCCCAGCGCTTGCGGGCGCCGGTATCGGAGGTCGCGAGCATCGCGCGACCGCACCCGAACGTGATGACGCCGAGTGCGAGGATGAGCAACAGGTATGCCGGCACCGACCACGCGTAGAAGATGCAGCCGGTCACGACGATGTATTGCGGCTTCCAGCGTTGCGGGATCGCGAACCAGTACAGCGATAGCGTCACCGTCGCAAAGATCGCAAACGTCCACGTGTTGAAGATCACGGGCCGGTCCGCACGTCCCGGCGCAGCATCGTGGCGAGCTTCGCGTTCCCGCCCGCCGTCAAGTGATCGTTGTCGATGAACTCGGCCGGCGCGAATGCGCGGTCGTAGTCGAGCACCCGCGCGCCGCGCCGTGCCGCGATCGCCGCGAGGTAGCTGAGGTTCCTGCGGTATTCCGGGACGTCGATGTAGTCGTGCAGCAGCGCGTGGTTCGTGGGGGTCAGGATCGCGTATGCGGGAACGTGGCGCTCGCGCAGCAGATCGAGGGTCCGCTCGAGGAACGCGACGCCTACGTTCGATTCGTCGAGCGGCTCGAGATCGTAGGTTCCCAGGAACCGGTCGGGCGTCGGCCGGTGGGCGTCGGCTTCGCGCTGCGCCTCCCCCGAAAGCCGGTGCTGCAGGTTCGCGAGCGCGGTCGCCGCATCGACCGAGCCGAACAGCTGCTCGCGAACGTCGACGCGCAGCCCGTAGAGCGCCCAGAAGCGGCCGAGAGACCGATCGATCCGGGCATCGAGCCCGTCGCTCTGCTTGTGCGCGAGCAACGCGCGGTCGCGGGCGTCGAACAGCGGCCATGCGAGTTGCTCGACGGCCGGATAGAGCGTTTGGTAGGCGCTGTCGGCGGCATTGAACTCTTTGGAGTTGACGTTGAAGACGACGGCGCGCGGCTTCGCGCCGGCCGCGAAGATGAGCTTCAGCAGCGCGTACGTGTTCGGCGTGCTGCCGCCCTCGTACGAGAGGTTGACGGCCGGCATGCCGCGATCGCGAAGCAGCGTCACCGCCGCCTGCGCGGGGGCGAGCTTGTAGCCCCACAGTGCCGAGTCGCCCATGAAGACCGTGCGGCCGTCAATCGCGGCCGGCGCAATCGCACGTCGCAGGTACGCCGCGGAGAAATTGTCGCCGAGCCGCGGGAGGATCGGGAACGCCGCGCGCACGCCGAAATCGATGACGAACAGAATCGCCGCCGCCGTCAGCAGCGCCCGCAGATACGTGCCGACGAACCGCAAACCCTAGAAATCCGTGTAGATGAAGCGCGAATCGCTCGACGGGCCGAAGATCAAAATCAGCACGACGAGCAGCGCGATCGCTGCGCCCAGGACCCACGGCGAGCCCAACCGCAGGCCGAGCACCCGGAAGAGCGGATCGGTCTGCAAGACCTCGCGAACGTCGCGCGATCCCGGGACCTCGATGAAGCGGTCGTCCATCCCGCCGTTGTCGAGGTCGGCGGCCTAAAGTCCCGCTCGGTCGCGGCTCCCACGGAGCCGGCGCGAAAGGATATCGATAACCGCGAGCGTTCCGCCCGCTGCGCCGCAAAGTGTGTCCACGGCGTTCCATGCCAAGCCTTCGCGCGAACCGACGAACCATTGGCCGACTTCGATCGCCGCGCTATACGCGGCGACGCCCGCAATGCAGGTGAGGACGGTCGCGCGCGGGACGTCTCGCCCGTTCTCGCGCAGTGCCCGGCGGAGCAAGAACCCGACGAGCGTGAACGCCACGATGCTATACGCCTTGCGCAGAAGGACGTGGAGTTCGAACGCCGACGGCGACGTCAGCTCGTATGCCGCGTTGCTGAGCGCGACCGCGTATAGCAGAGCGGCGACGAGCACTGCGGCGACGGTCCACGGCCGGCGGGTCATCGCCGCCGTTTCGCGGGCGTACACAGCCTCCCTCGCGCGTGCTCGAAGGCGTCCTCGGAACGCGCGGCAAAATTCGATGCTATGGGGCTTGGATCGTGATCGAGCCGAACAACCCGAACATCGACGTCGACGCCTTGATGGATCGGGTGCGCGCTGAAGTCGTGCGGCGTCAGTTCGGCGCGCTCGGCGCACCGGCCGACGAGCGCCCGCGCGAGGGGTCGTTCAACGAACTCGACTTCGAATCGCACGTCGCCACCGCAGCCCGCTTTGCGGAAGCGCGCGCACGATGGCCATCGCGGCTGCGCTTTTTCCCCTTCAATTTGCCGTGGGTGCAACGAACGGGTTTGCGCGCCCATGCATTCCTGTTCCGCGATCAGCGTAACGTGAACTTCGAGCTGATCCATGCTTTGCGCGAATCAGAAATGATGAATCGCCGGCTTTCCGAACGGCTCACCCAGCTCGAAGGACGCATCGCTCGGCTCGAAACGGGTGACTAGGGAAGGCCGCCGGGTCGCGCTGGTCTCGCGCCGGGCTGCCGCCGCGATCGCGGCTGGGCTTTCGCAGCGCGGTTTCGTAGTGGACATTCTCGTGGAGCATCGTGCGTTCGACGCCTACATTGAACGGGACGATCGCAACGATGCCGTGTTTCTTTTCCTCCCGTCCGGTGACGTCCAAGCGTTCGAAAGGCTTTCGCGCGTTGCCGATCGAGCGGTCCTTCAACTGAGCCTGCGCGAACTGGACGCGGCGAACCTCGAAGCGGCCGAGCGCGCGATGCACGATGCGCGCGGTCTGATCTTTGCCACCGAAGGTGAACGGGAGTTTGCGCGCCGGCGGTTTGGCCCCGGACTCACACACAAGAGTTCGATCGTCGGAGCCTGGCTCGATCCGGCCGACGCCGATGATGTTTCGTTCCCCCTCCCGAGCGCCGCTCGTGATCGGCGGTATCTGCTCTACGTCGGACCCCGCGAGGCGTCCGACGAGCTGAGTCTGCTGATCGAGAGCTTTCGGGATTTTCGTCGCAACCAACCGCTCTCGAGCTTGGAGTTGATCTTGGCGGGGCTAGGCCGAACGGCGACGTCCCGAGCGCGCGATGGGATCATCGATGTCGGAACGCCGGAAACCCTTGAACTGAACGCGCTGCTTCGAGGGGCGTTGGCCGTCGCGCAACCGGATCTCGACGAAGGTGTCCCGTGGGTGCTCTTGAGAGCGTGGGCGGCCGCCAAGCCCGTGTGCGTCGATGCTCGTTGCCTCACCAAAGCGCACGCGGTTTCAGCAAGCGGGGGTGGTTGGGCAGCCGCGACGCGCGCCGAGTGGGCCGAGCTGTTCGCATCAATCGACCACGCGCCAGGCGAAGAACTGGACGATCGCGGACGCCGCGGACAGGCATATTGTGCCGCGCACGCAACGCGCGACGCCGTTCTCGATAAGTATGCGAAGCCGCTCGAAAGCGTCACGGACCGCGAGCGTTTCCGACCGGCAGACGCCGGTGCGCGCTGGGATGTCGCGCCGAATCCGGATGTGATGCGGACTCTCAGCGACGGAAAAATCAATATTCTCTGCGTTGGCCCCTTCGATGAAAATGCCGACCTGGAGGCCGTGCTTGCGATCTTCGCATTCTTTTTGTCGCTCGGTGAGGATGCGCGGCTCGTGCTCGCGGGCGCGATTTCGCAGGACACCTCATTTGCGGAGCGAGTTTTGGACAAAATCGCCAATGCCGGTCTCGCGGAGCGTGTCCTGTGGCTGGAAGCCGTACCGCTCGCCGTTGCGGCCGCGTGTTATCGAACCGCAGCACTCTTGCTCGAGTTCGGCTCAAGGTTGACGAACCGCCAGCCTCTCGCCGATGCAATGGCCTTCGAGATTCCCGTAATCGTGCGGGCTAGTCCGGAGGCTCGCGAATTCATGGGGAGGGCCGGCATGCTGGTCGACGGCGGGGCCGATCCGCTCGCGATCGCGGTCCTGGCTCGCATGCTCGTCCGCGAACGGGCGCTGCGCGACGCAGTGTTACGCGAGCAACGCGCGCGGTTCGCGTGAACGAGTCACGGCCGCGCTATGCCGTCGTCGCGCCGCTGTACGGTGAGTCGTGGCTCGGCGGTTCGGCCGTCTACGCCGCCGGCGTCGCGAAACAGCTCACCGCCTCCGCGCAGGTGGAAGTGCTGACCACGTGCGCCGATTCGTACACGACGTGGGCGAATGCGATGCCCGAAGGACACGAACGGGTCGACGGCGTCCACGTGCGCCGCTTCCCGGTCGGGAGTTCGCGCGACAGCCGCGGTTTCGATCGACTGTCGCAAACATTACTGCGCGATCCGCAGCCGTCGCTCGATCTTCAAGAATCGTGGATGCGAGCCCAGGGGCCGATGGCCGAAGGGCTTCTCGAACATCTCGACCGATTCGCAAACCGCTACGACGCCGTCGTCTTCGTGAGCTACCTGTACGCCATAACATATTTCGGTTTACCGATCGTCGAGGACCGGGCGTTGCTCGTGCCCTTGGCGCACGACGAGTGGCCGATCCGATTCTCGATGTGGGACCGTTTCTTCGAGCGGCCGCGAAGCTTCGCGTTCGCATCAACCGAGGAACGGGACTTCCTCGCGAGCCGCTTCCGGCACGCGAGACTGGACGGGCCGATCGCGGGCGCCGGCATCGTTTCCCCGCCCGACATCGATGCCCAACGTTTCCGCAGCGCGTTCGGGCTCGAAGATCGGTTCGTGCTCTACGTGGGACGGGTCGACGCATCCAAAGGCTGCGAGACGCTGCTTGATGATTTCGCGCGCCATCGCGGTGAATCCGGGACGGATCGCAAACTCGTCATGGTTGGCGACGTTCACATGGCGTTGCCGCATCCCGACTGGTTGGTCAGCACCGGGCGCGTGAGCGAGCGCATGAAGTGGGATGCCTTAGCGGCCGCAGATTCCGTCGTCGTCCCTTCCCGCTATGAAAGCTTGAGCATCGCTTGTCTCGAGGCATGGGCATGCGGCAAGCCGACGCTCGTCAATGCGCGGTCGACACCTTTGGTCGGGCAGTGCCGTCGATCGGGGGGCGGTCTCTGGTATTCGAATGCCGACGAATTCACGGCGGCTTTACAAATCCTCGACCATGGCGAAGCGGCCGCCAGGCTTGGAGCGCAGGGCCGCCGTTATGTAACGGAGTATTATTCGTGGCAGAAAACCGGCGCCTCGATTGCCTCTTGCCTGCGGAGAATTTGTCTTGGATCCTCTTCCCAAGCTTCGTGACTTGGCGCAAAAACGTGTCTGCATTACCGGGAGCAGCGGCTTCCTAGGATCGTTCCTCGTCGATGTCTTGCGCGCGCGCGGCTGCACCGAGCTCGCGCTTCCGCGAAAATCCGAATACGATTTGATCGACGGCTCCGCGATCGACAGCCTTTTCGAGACGGCGCGCCCGCAGGTGGTCTTTCACTTGGCGGCGACCGTCGGCGGCATCGGCGCGAATCGCGAGAACCCGGGCCTGTTTTTCTACGAGAACGCGATGATGGGCATTCAGCTCATCGAGCGTGCGCGGCGCTACGGCGTGGAGAAGGTCGTGCTCGTCGGCACCGTGTGCGCGTACCCAAAGTTCGCGCCCGTGCCGTTTCGCGAGGACGATCTTTGGGAGGGCTATCCCGAGGAAACCAACGCTCCTTACGGCATCGCGAAGAAAGCGCTGCTCGTGCAAGCCCAAGCGTACCGCCAGCAGTACGGGCTCAATGCGATCTATCTCTTGCCGGTGAATCTCTACGGACCGCGCGACAATTTCGATCCGAATTCGTCGCACGTGATCCCGGCGCTGGTCCGCAAGGCGATCGAGGCGCGAGATTCCGGCGCTGAGGAGATCGTATGTTGGGGCGACGGTTCGGCGACTCGCGAGTTCCTGTATGCGGCCGATGCCGCCGAAGCGCTGGCGCTCGCGGCCGAGCAGTACGACGGCGAGGCCCCGGTGAACCTGGGGAGCGGGATCGAGGTGTCGATTCGGGAGTTGGTCGAGATCGTTACCGAGCTGTGCGGCTTCGAGGGCAACGTCGTCTGGGATACGAGCAAACCCAACGGTCAGCCGCGCCGCCGCTTGGAGACCTCGCGCGCGCGCGAGGAATTCGGGTTCGAAGCGAAGATGGAACTTCGTGAAGGGCTGCGGCGGACGATCGAATGGTACGAGGCCGCGGGCCGCCGGGGCGTCCTCGAGCGCGCTTGAACGAGCACACGATGAGCGACAACGTGCTCGCCGAGCTGACCGCGCTCGCGGATGCGGCCCTTCGTGCGGACAGCGACCTCGACGCGCAGCTCGAGCGGCTCTGCGAGGAACGCGAAACGGCGACGAATTCGGGCAGCGGGTCGGCCGCGCAACTCATGGCGAACGTTCTCGCCGAGCGAGATCGCAATCTCGCGGTGCTGCAACACGAGGCGGACGAACGTTATGCGCTGCTCGAGGAAACGACGCGCCAAATGCTCGAAACGGAACGCGAGGCGGAAGCCCGCTTGGCGCTCATCGACGAACTGACCACCGAGATGGAACAGCTACGGGCCGAAACCGATGCGCGCGACGCGCTCATCCAGTCGCTCAGCACGCAGCTCGAAGGCATCGGCACGGCGGCGGCGGAGCGATTGGGCCTCTTGGAGAGCAACGAGGCGCATTATCGCGACTTTCGGGTGGAGCTTCGTGGCCGGCTCTTCGATTTGTTGAACCTGATCGATGCTTCCGCCGGATGACCAAGCCCGAGCCGAAGTAGCCTCACTCGCAGCCCTGGTCGCGTCGTTGCGTGAAATTTGCGACGAGCGATTGGGGGAGATCGGGCGGCTCGACGACGCACTTGGGCAGTTGCGCGCGATCGCCTCAGAACGCGGCGAGGTGATCGATCGCCTCGACGCGGCGCTGCGCGACGCGCTTGCTAGGGTCGAGGGCCTGGTAGCCGAGATTGCGCGCTTGCGCGGCGAACTCGGGCTCGGCAACGCGGCGCAGGCCTCCGAAGCGCGCCGGCACGAAAGCCAAAGGATGGTCTTCGAGCGGCAGGCGGCGCAATTTGAAGATCGCATCGCGGAGAAGGAGGCCGAGATCGAGCGCCTGAGCGCCGAATTGGGCCCGCTGCGCGAGGCAGCCGAGATGCGGGGCGAACTGTTGGTGGCGAACGAAGCGGCGCTGGCGGCGGTGAAAATCGAGGCCGATCGACGCGCGGTCCTGCTCGCGGATCTAACGGCGCTCGTGGAAGAACAAGCTCGCGAGCTCGAGGGGCTGCGCGTCGCGTCTCGCCGCAGCCGGCCGCGCTGATCACGGTTGTGACGCCGACCCTCGATGCAGCGCAGTTCTTGCGCGCAGCACTCGAGAGCGTGGCCGACCAAGAAGTCGAGGCGGTCGAGCATCTCGTGATCGACGGTGGGTCGAGCGACGCCACGCGCGAGATTGCGCGCGATTTCGGCGCTCACGTACGTTTGATCTCGGAGCCGGCGCTGCGCCAGGCGGCCGCGGTGAACCGAGGCATCCGCGAAGCCCGCGGCGACTACGTTCTCGTGCTCAACGCCGACGACGTGTTGTATCCGGGCGCTCTCGCCGCCCTGCGAAATGCAATTCAGGCCGATCCACCGCCCGATGTCGTCTATGCGGACGCGGCGTTCATCGATGCCGGCGGCCGCCACATCAGCCGTTATCCGACCCAGTCGTACGATCCGAAGGGCTTCGAGGCCGGCTGCTTCATCCCGCATGCGGCGGCGCTCGTCCGGCGCGAAGCCCTGCTCGCGGTGGGCGGGGTTGATGAGCGCCTCGATTTTGCGTTCGATTTCGACCTGTGGAGCCGGCTCGCACCGAACCATCGTTTCCGGAAAGTCGACGCCGAGGTCGCCGGCGTTCGAATGCACCCCGCGGCTAAGACGCTAATGCATCGAGGGCCGGCATATCGCGAGGCCATTGCGACGTTTCGGAGACATTTCAAGTACGTGCCGTATCCGTGGGTCTTCGGATACGCGAACTACCTCATCGACCGCCAGGATCAATTCTTCGCGCCGGTCGGGCACCGGCGTACATCGGTTCTCCTTGCGTTGCCGCTGGGCTGGGTTTTGAACTTCCCTCGCGTCGCTCGCTACACACGCGAGTGGCTCGCGGCGCGGAAGATTGGGAAATGGCTGCGTGAGCGCTGACCTTCCGCTCGTGAGCGTCGTGACTCCGTCCTACAATCAGGGCCGCTTTATCCGCGCGACGATCGAAAGCGTCCTGTCGCAGGACTATCCGAATCTCGAGTACATCGTCATGGACGGCGGATCGACCGACGAGACCGCGGCGGTGGCGCGCGAATACCGCAACCGCCTCACGTTCATCAGCGAACCGGATCGCGGCCAGTCGCATGCGATCAATAAGGGGTTCGCACGGGCACGCGGCGAGATCGTCTCGTGGCTCAACTCGGACGACCTGTTTCTTCCCGGCGCCGTTCGCCATGCCGTGGAAGCGCTGCGCCGCAGCCCGGAGGCCGGCGCCGTGTACGGCGAAGGCTATCAGATCGACGTCAAAGGCGACGTGATCTCGCGTTTCGCCCCGACGCAAAAGTTTGATTTGTGGCGCCTGCTCAACTTGTCGGACTTTATCCTGCAGCAGACGGCCTTTTTTCGGCGCGCCGTGTTCGATCGCATCGGCTGGCTGGATGAGTCGCTGTATTTCGGAATGGATTGGGAAATATTCATGCGGATCGGCTTGGAATATCCGATCGAGTACGTTCCGGAGTTCATGGGCGCGATCCGCGAGTACGCGGAAGCGAAGACGGCGAGCGGCGGCCACCGCCGGGTGATGGAGCTCGTCAAGATCATGCGCCGTCACGGCGGCCGGGCGTTTCCGCCGGGCGCGCTCGTGTACGGCCTGCCGACCTACGAGCGGCTCTTGAATGCCGCGCTTGCAAAGTGGCCGCCGGCCTTGGCGCCGATCACCAACAGAATCGCGCGGCTCATGTCGCGAGTCACGGGCCGAGTGGTGGGCGAAACGGTTCGCAGCGCCCAAGGCTGGTATACCGACGGTTGGGCCTCGACCCGAGCGCGACTCGCGCTTCCTCCACCGCGCGCGCGGGCGATCGAGCTGGACGTCTTTCTTCCACCGTGGGCGCCGATCGATCGCCAAACGATCGCGTTGCGCTCCGAAGGCCGAATCTTCGCGCGGGAGAGTTTCGGCAGGGGCGAGTTCACGATCCCCATCGCCATACCGAGGGGGCTGTGGTCGAAGCCCCTGCACCTCGCCGTCACTGCCGAACGCCGTTTCTTACCACCGGCGCCGGCCGTCGGGCGGCGCGACCGACGCAAGCTGTGCTATCTTCTGCGCCGGGTAGAATTCGAAAAGTAAGGGTCGCTAACGCACCGCGGCGATCGAGAAGACGCGCAAGTTCAGGATGCGGTGGGGATCGGAACCGACGCGCCGGCCGCCGCCGTTGATGTGCAGCGTAAACTCATTCTCTCCCGCAGACAGCGGAACGGTTTGTTCGAAACGCCGGTCACCGCCGCCGCTGCCTTTGAGATCTCCGAGCGTCTTGCCTTGCGCGTCGCGCAGGGAAACATCGTAGCTTCCGGCAACTCCCGGGCCGCTCGCGAGCAGGACGCGCAACGGTGCCGACTGGTCCTTGTCGGCGAGGACGAAGAACTCCGCGTCGTTGTTGGCCCAGCGGAAGCTGCGGTTCTGGGCGCGTTCGACCGGATACCAGTGGTCGCCGAGCCGAACGAAGTTGCGCGGGTCGACGATGTCGGGGCTGGACGGGCCTTCGATCGGCCGCAAATCCGCCAACGTCAACACGCGGAAATTGAGATGACGCGGATCGCCCTGCACCGCCTTGCCGCCGCCCTCGACGTGCAGAAAAAACACGCTTTCGGCGTACGGATCGTTGGCGTCGGCGCGATTCACCGGCAACGTCATGTCGAGCCGCTGCCGTTTGCGCACCGTGTACGATGCGACCTCGTGGCGGTTATAATCGAGAACGTGCAGCACGAACGTCGTCGTTCCTAAGCTGGGCCCCGCTTCGACGGTCATGGCGAGCCGCGCCCGATCCGTCGGCTGGCGCGCGACGATCAACTCCGCGTCGTTATCGACCCAGCGAAACGAGGCTCCACGGTAGGTTTCATGCGCATACCAGCCCCGCCCGAGCGTCAGCGTTGCGCTGCTTCCCAATGGAATGGCGTCCTGGGATGAAGTTGCGGCGGAAGTCATCACGCCCGAAAAGAACACAGCTGCAAAGAACGTGAAAGAAGTCGAGGCTCGCATCGGGCCGTATCGTTTGCCGCCCGGCGGCCGGGACCTTCGGACCGCAGCTGTGCGCCGCTTCGCCGATGTCGTCGTGGTCCTGACCCGCCGCGGAACCCACAAGCGGTACCGCGGATCGCCGCTCGGCGTCATATGGTCGCTGGCGAACCCGGTCGCGATGACGTTCGTGTACGTCGCGATCTTCGGGCGCACGTTCCTCCCCTATTTCGGTTCGCTGCAAGCCTACGGCTATTACGTGTTCATCGGGCTCTCGACGCTCGGGTTCGCCACGGCTTCGACCGCGCAAGCGCTTTCGAGCGTCGTCGCGAACGGCGGCCTGCTGAACAAAGTTCGCTTGCCCGCTGCGGCGATTCCGCTCTCGTCGGTGCTCACGGTCGCGGCCCAATTAGGGTTCGGAACGCTGCCGGTGCTCGTCGCGATCGGCGTCCTCTCCGGAACGAGCGCATCGCGGCTCTTGCTGCTGCCGATCCCGCTTTTTGGATTGGTCCTCTTGGCGACCGGGGTCGCATACGTGATCAGCGCCGCGTACGTGTTCTTTCGAGATATCACGCATCCGTTCGATCTTGCAATGTACTTCTTGTGGGTCGCGAGTCCGGTCTTTTATCCGATCGCCATCGTTCCGCAACGGGCGCATTGGGTCGTAGCGTACAATCCGCTCTACCTCTACCTCGACTGCGTGCGCCGTATTGCGCTCGGCGAGCCTGGGGAACTCGTGCGGCCGCTCGCGCTGACGCTCGCGGAGGGCGTCGTCGCATGTGTGGTGGGCGCCATCGTCTTCGAGGCGCTTCGGCCTCGCTTCTTGGACCGCGTATGATCGAGCTGACCGGGGTAACCCTGGTTCGCCGGCTCCCCGATGCCGATGACTACGACCTCAAGAGCCGGCTCCTGAATGCGCTGACCGGTCGCCGCCGGCCGCCGAGCCGGCGTACCGTTCTCGACAAGGTCGACCTGCGGATCGCAGCGGGGGAAAAAGTTGGAATCATCGGTGCCAACGGGGCGGGGAAGTCGACGCTGCTCAAGGTGATCTGCGGCGTTCTCCAGCCCACGGCGGGCAGCGTTCGCGTCGCCGGCCGGGTCGCACCGGTTCTCGAACTCGGCGCAGGGTTCGATCCCGAACTATCGGTTGCCGAGAATGTCATCTTCTACGGCGTATTGCTCGGCTTTACGCGGCGCGATATGTTGGAGCGCTGTGACGACATCCTTGCGTTCGCCGAACTCGAAGACTACCGGCACGCGCCCGTTCGCGTGCTCTCGACCGGCATGACCGCCCGGCTCGGTTTCGCCGTCGCAACCGACGTCGAGCCCGACGTACTACTGCTCGACGAAATCCTTTCCGTCGGGGACGAGCGTTTTCGAGCGAAATCTCAGCGCCGCATCATGCGAATGTGGGACGCTGAAGCGACGGCACTCTTGGTTTCCCACGATCTAGCGTTCATTCGGACGTCCTGCACGCGAGCGCTCTGGATCGATCGCGGTCAGATTCGGGCAAACGGCGCCCCGGAAGACACGGTGGAGGCCTACCTCGAGTGGGTCGATGCTAATGCCGAACAGGCTATCGCGAAGGTACGCGCCGGCTCATAGCGCCGTCGGGGTCGCGCGCGAGCCGGCGTATCTCCTCGAGCATTCGGCGCTGCGTCATGCGGGCACTCCGCAACGCGTCCAGCTCTTTCTGCATGAGCGCGAACTCGCGTTGCGATGCGCCGAGCGCGGTCGCCTCGCGATGAGCCAAGGCGTCGCGTTCCAGCATCTCGCAACGCTGGGGCACGCCCTCCCACCAGTCGTTCGCCGTCTCGTAGCCGAGCGCCACCAGGAGACCCGCGCAAGCGGTTTCGAAGCGGCGCGCGAAATCGCGGTCGAAGTAGTTCTTCCAGTCGCCGGCGACGGCGTTGCGGTAGTGGCTGAACTCGTCTTTCTGTCCCGGCGCTCGTCCGCTGCGCGTCGCAAATGAAAGCCGGTCGATCACGCCGCGCAGGGCCGCGTCCGCTACGTCCCATTGGAAGAAATCGACGATCGATCGGAACGCCGCGAACTGGTCGGCGATGATCTCTTCATACCTGTAAACGCGCTCGGAGGCCGTGTTCGGTCGACCCGCCCACGAACGCTGGTCCATCGAGGACTCCCAGTACGTATATGCCGCCATCTCGAGCTTGCCACGCAGATCGAGGGCCAGCATCGCCGGGCGAACCAATTCGATGTGATCCTCCGTCACGTGGCTATAGGCAACTGAAAATGCCCACGAGACGATCGAATCGCGCGGATCACGCAGTACCGCGATCGCGCGGTCGCCCTTCTTCGCGTACGTCTTCCAATCGAGATAGTTCACTTGGAAGATCGGTGCCGAAAACGTACCGTCTGGCTCGCGCGCGAAATCGGAGATCTGGTACGCACCGCCGCGCGGCTGGAAAAAACGAAAGTTCTGGGCCGAGAAGATATCGGGATCGGTTAGGACGTCCTTGATCCACTGGCTTCCCGCCTTGCCCAGGGTTACGTGTGCAATTCGGCCGATGGGCAAGCTACGCCGCGCTCGGAGACTTGAAGACGCGGAAATTCAGTGTGCGCTTGTCGCCAGGAGCCGGCTTTCCGCCGCCCTCGACGTGCAAGGTGAGCTTGATCGGTGTCCGCGGCAGTTCCAAATCGACCGCTTTCCAGCCGGGAACATCGAACTTCGCGATCTCGGCCCCGTCGCTTTCGCGCACGCTGAGTGCGAACGGCTTGGATTCCAAGCCGGGGCCGGCCTCAACATCGAATTGCAAGCGGCGGCCGCCCGCTGCGGCGACGTCGATGACCGCATCGTTGTCGACCCACCGAAACGTCGAACCGGCGTGAACCTCGAGCGGATACCAACCGTGACCAAGCTTCGCCCAGGCCGGCAGCACGTCGGGCGCCTGGCGCTCGACCGATATTTCAAACACGCGAAAGTTCAGGATGCGAGGGTCGTTCAGTGCCGGCTTGCCGGCGCCGTCGACGTGGAGCCGAAGCGCGTGGACCTTCGGAATCGTCGGAAAAATGTCGACGGAGATCGATTGCCGCCCGGCGACGGTGAGCGACGCGAGCAAGGTATCGTCCTCCGAGAACACCTTCAAGTCGAAAGCTCGCAGTCCGACGCCAGGCCCGGGCTCGATGAGAAGCCGGACGGTATGAATCGTGGGCCGCAGGGCAGCGACGTAGACGATCGCGTCGTTACCAACCCAGCGGAATCGCGTGCCGCGATAGACCTCGAGTGGATGCCAACCTTCCCCGAGGGCCAGTAGATCGGCTCCGGTGAGCACATCCGTCGCTTCGGAGGAGTGGTCGAGAAGATCGGTCGCCATGTTTTAGTCCCTGCAAGCATTTGAGTCCGTGTGGTTCTTCCTTCGCCGAGCTGGCCTCCTTCACCAGTCATGAAGCCGCGACGGCCGCTAGCGACACCGTTGTAGCGGTCGCGTTGCAGCTCCGACCACGGCTAGGGTAAGAAGGGATAACGTCTAAGTACGGATTGTGAGCGCTGACGACATCACGGGCGATGCTTGGAACGTCGCGCTGAGCGACGCGTGGCACGCTCTGGAATTCCATGATGGGGAGTCTTTTCGCTGGGCCCCTAACAACGTGATGTGCCTTGTCGCGGCGTTTCGGCCCTCGAATCAGCGCCTGTCGATCGAGCTCGAACCCGGTCCTGGGGTCGGCTCCGCTCCTTTTCAAATCGTCGTATACAACAAGAGCGGCGATCCCATTCTGGACACGATCGTACGTGGCAGGGAGACGCTAACGATCGACCTCACGACCTCGCGGCCACAAATGCATTCGCTGCGATTTCACGTTCCTGCAGGCGATCTGCAGGCCGGCGCTGATCACCGCATCTTGAATTTTCGGGCATTTCGCGTGCGGGTTGACGAACTGCCGAGCGACGTCATTCCCTTGGAGTCCGGTTATCGCGTTGGAAGCGGATGGTTCCCACTGGAAACGTATTCGGGCGCCTCGTTTCGGTGGGTCGAGAATGACGCGCACATTCTCGCGCACGATGCCGTCGTGCGCCCCTTCGAGCTCGATGTCGAGCCTGGCCCAGGGAGCGATGCGCGTCCTCTTCCGGTTGAGATCAGAACCGCGGACGGCCGCTCTCTGGCATCGTATTCGATCGAGGGAAGGCGACGCATCGCCGCACCTGTGGATCCGAGTTCCCGCCGCGAGCTGGTTCTCCATACCAACGCGGTCGGCAAGCCGACCGCAGCCGACGATCGGACGCTGAACTTCCGCGTCTTCGCGCCGGCATGAGTTCACCTGACATGCCGCCGCGGATTTCGGAGCCCGACTACGACTTTCCGTACGATCGCATTCCCGAATATCAAAAGTGGAGCTCGGTGAGCGCCACGGCGGATCGTAGATCGATCAATCCGCAGGGCCCGGTAAAATTCAAGCTGCGAAGCGATGCGAAGATCGCGTCGGCAGGCAGCTGCTTTGCGCAAAGGATCGCGGAGCGGATATCACGCTTTGGCCTCTCCTATTTTATAGCAGAAGAGCAAGCCGCCCCCTACGCTGCTCGGTACGGGAACGTCTATAGTTCCGTTCAATTACAGCAACTCTTGGAACGCGCGCTCGGCACGTTCGATCCGCTCGAGCGAGCTTGGGAAACTCCCGACGGGCGGCTTCTCGACCCGTTCAGGCCGAGGATCGAGCCGAACGGCTTTGCGACCCTTGCGGATTTGGAAGACGATCGCCGCGAACACCTCGTCGCCGTGCGCCGGCTCTTCTCTGAGCTCGACGTGTTCATCTTCACGCTAGGTCTAACCGAAGTGTGGACTGACGCTCGCGACGGCGCCGTCTTCCCGACGTGTCCAGGCCGAGGCCGCGGCGTTTTCGACCCGCGACGTCATATCTTCCGCAATCTCGATGTGAGCGCGACTGCCGAAGGCCTCGAGGTCTTCTTGGATTTACTGCGTCGCCTCAACCCTGGGGCGAAAGTAATTCTTACGGTATCTCCGGTGGCGATCGCCGCGACGATGGAGCAAATGCACGTCGTGCGCGCCTCGATGTTCACGAAGTCGGTCCTAAAAGTGGCGGCGGAAATGGTGGCGCGCCGACATGAGAACGTCGACTATTTTGCTTCTTTCGACCTCGTGATGCAAAATCTCGGAGACGAGAAGTTATTCGCGGATGACGGACGGCACGTACTGGACGAGGCGGCGGACCGTGTTACGAGCTTGCTCGCAAGCAGTTACTTCGATGTCGCGGCCCGACCGTCAAGACCGGTAACTTCGCCCGGCTTCGTGCCCGACTGCGATGAGGACGAGCTGCTTGCACTGATCGCGCGAGATCGCGATCGTGGGCCTGCGCTTCGAGCGCACCCCGAGCGTGTCGCCCGTGTAGCCGACGCAATTCCCTTATATTTTGTCGGAGATAGTAGCGCCAATATCTTTCGCGACACGCTGTATGGGTCTCCTGACACGAGCGACGTGTTCATCGGCCGCGCCCTCTACACCCCAGCGTTATACGCCCGCGAATTGCTCGACCATGACGGCAACCTCAACGCCGCGCTCGCCGAGCAACTCGTACAGGCGCACGTGCTACAGAGACCCGAACCGAACGTTTATCGGGCGAGCAACGACATCGACAAGCAGCTGCAACGTCCCGAAATTCACCTGCGCCGCGATCCGCCGGTGACGCTCTGTTGCGGGGCATTCGATTGCGTTACGTTTCTCGAGGAGATTGGAAACCGTGAGATCGATCTGCCGCCCGAACTGCGACCCGCGAAATTCGCTTCGCGGCGGCAGCATCTCGGCGACCTAGGACTCGAGGCTGCAAAGATCATCGCATTCGAATTGCTCGGCACGTTCAACCGAGGTCTCAGGCTCCTGAAAGCGGCTGGACTGCGCAACCTGTTCGTAAGTGCCGTCGTTCCGCCGGCTCCTGATGAGGCTATCTTTTCGGGCGCCGAGTGGTACCAAACGACATATGCCCGATACGGTGCTACAATCGTGCTCAACCAATGCATTGCTGCGGTCTGCCATAAAAACGATGTAGCGTTCATCGACATTTGGCCCTTCGTAACGGGCGAAGACGGCTTGCGCGATCCGCGCTATAGCCTCGACCCATTTCATCTGAACTACGCCGCTTCCGAACTGACGGTGCAGCAGATTCTGGCCGAGGTCGCCTCTCGTGAAGATCCCTCACGGTCTCGTGGAGCCGTCTTGGTATGAGTGTTGTATCGCGCTACGGCGAGGATGTCGTTCCGCCGACGATCGTCTTGGGCAATGGGTGGCATAGTTGCGAAATGACGGACGACCTGCCATTTCGTTGGATCGGTGAGGAAGCGACGGCGCTCGTCGCCGTGTTCCGCGATTCCGAGCACGAAGTGGCGCTCGATATCGAACCGGGCCCGAGTGCCGCCTCGTCGATCTTCGTAGAGATACGTGAACGGGACGTGGTTTGGTTTGAAGGTCCGGTGGCTGGCCGCAAGACGATCAAATTCGTATTGCCCCCCACCGACCCCGACGTTCGCACCTTCGATATTAAGATTAGCGGGGGCGGCCGCCCGGTCCCAAACGACGCGCGGATTCTGAATGCCCGCGTATATCGTTTCACGGTCTTGCCCTTGCCGAGGGATGTCGTTCCGCGATGGCGCGGGTTCGCCATACGGCAAAGTTGGTATCGTTTTGAAGAAGATGGGTACGGCAATCATTTCCGCTGGGTGAACAACGACGCGTGCATCGAAGTTGCGGGTTACGTCCCTTTCCTCGAGCTCGAACTAGAACCAGGACCCGGTTTGAGTTGTGCTCCTTTCCAGTTGTCGTTTCTCGTCGAGGGCGGGCGCGAGCTGTCTTCGCATCAAGTTGCTGGTCGCGAGCGGCTGCGACTGGATCTGCCGGACGAAGGGCCGTACCCAATGCGATTTCTGTTGCATTGTGAGGGTGGGGGCCGGCCAGCGCTACCCGACGCTCGCATACTCAACTTCCGTGTTTTCGGCATCCCTGGCTACGGCGCGCGCAACGGCGGTGTTCCCGATACTTAATGAAGGGCGAGCATTGGGGAAACCGGATGTTTGAGCCGTGGTGGCGAGCGGATTGAGCGTGCTATGGACGCAGTTGCGACTTCGCTCTTAATCTTTCTTTATTGCGCGCTCGTCGGCGCGGGCGTACTCGCTCCTATCAACGATCGTTCCGGTGCCGGCCGTTTTCTTACCGCGCCCGCCTTAGGTTTCGGCATGGTGATGTCGCCGGCGATCTGGCTGAACTGGGCAGGACTACCGGTTGAACGATTCGCGATTCCTCTATGCGTATCACTCGCTCTGGGTGCTGCTTTCAGCGTATGGCGGCGCCGCGACGCGATACCATTTCGGCGGCTCTTACCTTTTGCCGTTGTATTGCTCTTTGCTTTCGTCTTAGCCGGACACCCGATGTTCGCCTTTGGTTTTGACTGGCTCAGCTATGCTAACGATGACATGGCGAACTATGTTCTTGGAGCGGAGCGAATCGTTCGGCACGGCTTCTTTGAAATTCCGAATCGCGTGGACATCGCTGCCTCTCGCGACTTGTCACTCGTGTACTGGAACTTCGATGTCGTAGGAAACATACGAGTCGGGGTTGAGACCCTTCTCGCCGTTTCAATTAGTGTGTTCCGCCACAACGGCTTCCAGTTGTTCATGCCGACGATTATGGCAATGCATCTTATGCTGCTATGCAGCGCAGCGGCCCTCGTCTATCGAACGAGTCGATATCATGCTCAAGCTCTTGTTCTCATGAGCGCGCTTTCCACCGCAGCGTTGAATACGCTGGGAACTGAGTATCAACTCTTTGCTCAGGTCTGTGGCATCGGCTTACTCTGCGCGGCGATTGCGTTAACCTGCAATCAGCAGCTGGAACAAAATAACGATCGCGTGGCTGGCTCCATAGTCGCGGGCATAGCAATTTGCGGAATGCTGACCGCGTATCCCGAAGCGACGCCTTTTCTAGCTCTGGCCGTTGTACTATACTTTGCTCGGGCGATGCTCATTGATCGCGCTAGCAACCGGCAAACCATCCATTGGCTGGGTTCGATCGGCGTCGTCGTGTTGCTTCTCCAAAACGTCTACCTCCGGACAGTTCTGAGCATGCTCGCCTTGCAAACAATCGGAGGAACACGAAGTGAGCCAACGTTTTGGTATTTCCTTGTTCCAACCGGTCCGGCGACTCTGTTCGGGCTGATTCAGCTCTCGCAGGACGTTCGGGTCGATTGGATTTCGCCGATCATCGCGCTGGGCTTGCTCCTCCTCGTTATAGCAATCTGTAGCATCTTACGGGAATCACTGGCCGGCGAACCAGTTGCGCTCGCGGCAGCTGCAATGCTCATGCTCAGTGGTTTCTTGTTCGTACACAATGCGGGCTTCGGGCTCTTCAAGCTCGCCATGTTTGCGCAACCGTTTCTATTTGCAACGCTAACACTGAGCGTTTTCCGTATGCGGGGCCTAGTGCGACCGTGATCGCTCGATTCGGTTATTATGGATCCGCTATTATACTCGCCGCGCTCTTACTAGCCAACCTGTATGTTCAGCAGTACTACGTCGAACGGAGTGCGGCCCCAAGAAAGGCGCGCACGGCTTCCTTCGTCCAGATCCCCGATGCATCGGCGTCAAGGCTGCTTGACCAGCTGGCGAACATCGGCAAAGCGGTTGGATCCAGGGACGGCATATTTGTCTCGGACACCTCGAACCTCGTTCTTGCCAAAATCGAGGCTGGCTACGCGCAGCAGGAAGCGATCTTGTTTCCGTCGCTTGACGTTTTCGGTTTCTATAATATCGGACGCTACACGCCAGCCCCGAACGCGATTATTGCCGCGCTGAGGCCATCTCAAGTGGCAACCGTGGCGGTCGCTCTTTCGATGGCCCGAGAGAGCGGGTTTATGAAACGGGTTTTCGAGTTCCGCGATAGCGCGAGCGGTCGCAAATTGGAAACCGGGTTTGTGGTTGATCGGCGTTTAGATAACGTGTCGCCGTTGACGGAACGGGCCTATCTGCTTGCGTCTGGTGCCGAGCAGTCGATCTTGAATCGATCGAATACCGTCGGTGGAATGCTTGAACAGGTGGTTCCGGTGAGCTACAACCGTTTTCGCAATCACCTAGTGTTTGTGGACTCGGAACGGGGCAGATTTGCCTATGCGCATTCGCCCGAAACGAGCCTTTACGGACAGGAACCCGATTTCTTTTTCCCAGACGAAACGATGGCTGCCCTCGGACACTACCTGCTATTTGAGATACTCAATCCAACTCCAACCGTTCGCTTCGTGTTGTCGGTAACGAACACATATCGACATGACGGCGCGGATCGTCTGCCGCCGGCGTCGATAATTGGAAACGATGTTCAGCGGCTACCGCTGCTTGGGCGAGGCTCCGCTCGGGTGATCTCCGGACCGGTGAAACCGCGGACGCTCGGAAACCGACATTTCGTGCTTTTGGATATGGGTGTCGAAGGCACAGCATTTCCATCTGTGCGTACCGGGTTAATGGCTCTCTACGGCAGCGACATCCCCTTAGATCCTCGTCGTGTGACTTGTTTCGGTCGTGACATATCGGTTCTTTTCGATTCGGACGTTCGAGGGCAAAGGCCACCGCAGACCTTGTCCAGATTTCCGCGGGATCTCGCCGATCCACATCTGCTCTATTCCGGTTTTTATGAGGACGGCTGGGTTGCAGAAGGTGCCGAAGTGACCCTTCGAGCGGACAAGGTCGACCAGCATCTCAGGCTAGCTGGTCTAGTCCCGCTTCTTGCCGATGCAAACTTTAGGACAACACTCGACATTGCCGTTGACGCGCATAACGTTGACGAACGGACCCTCGGGCCGGGGTATTTTCAAATTGACGTGCCATGGCGAGGCGCCTACGGTTCACATACGATTCAACTGCACTTTAGCAGGGTTCAGCGCCTTCCGTCAGGCGACGGCAGGCCCGCCGCGGCTCTAATACAATCGATCGGTTTTGTATCGGCATCGCGCAGTCGTTAAGCATGACTGCTAGCTTGAGCTGCAATAATATATCTTCGAGGCGCGTTTGCGATCCAGAACGACCGCGTTGCGCATCCGGTCGGTGAAGGTCGTTGCAGACAGCCAGATGTGTCTTTAATTGCGTTTTCTTAGGCGAAACGCCGCACACAGGTTAATCTGATACCAAGGTAGCTTGAGCGGGAAAAATGTGCCTTCATCGATCACAAAGCGCTCATTGAGTTCGTTCATCACATCTTCAAAGGTGCTCACGTGTTCATTGCGCACGATGGGCATGTATTTCATCTTGAAGCGTCTCTCAAAATAGCGTTTCGCGGATATTTCTCGTGCCGCAGCGTAAGCGATCCCGCCTTCACACGGTAAGACTACCTCGAAAACGCCGGTAGGTTTTAAGAGTCGATCAATCTCGTGGAGTGCCGCAGGTAAATCACGAAGGTGTTCCAAGACGTGAATCGCGATTATACGATCGAATGTTCCGCTCTCAAAGGGGGTACGTTGCTCGATGCTACACATGACGACGGATTCTATTCCGGGTTGCGAGCGGAGCCGCGCACAGAATTCGGCCCTAGATTCGAGGCAATGATATTCCTGCGTGGTCAGGTCTTCAAATTGAACATGCGCGCCGATACCGGCGCCGATCTCCAGAGTACGAATATGACTTGCGGTTGGTTTATGGCCAAGTGCTGAATGGTTGAAACGCTCGAGCAGAGCATATCGCGTGGGCAAGAGCTCGTGCCAGGCAAGCATGAACTGCTCGCGCGCGTTTTCTTGGGCCGGCGTTAGCTGAGGCGGACGTTTCGGCCATTCTGGCCGCCTCATTTGGGCTGTCTTATGCTTCAACGGGACCTCGATAATTGGTAGCATCCTGGAAATGGGCACCTCCTACTGGTGAACCCCGGCCGACGGCGAGATAGCGAATGCGGGTGTCGGAACTCAACTCGTTTTCGAGGAAGCGCTTCGGATCCAACACGATCGCGGTACGCATCGATGCCGAAAACGTGCCCGCTGATAGTTCTTTGAACGCGGGCCACTCGGTACAGATAACGGCAGCGTCGGAATTCTCGAGTGCCTTGTCGACCGAAACAGCTAGTTCAAGATTTCCATTCATACCCTCCGCGTCGCTATTGATTGCCGGATCAAAGGCGATAACGCGCGCACCACGGGTAACAAGCCATTTCGCCAGAATGACTGCGTCGGAACGGCGCAGAGTATTCGTTCCGGGCTTATAGGTTAATCCCAGCAAAGTTACTACTTTTCCGTCGAAGTTCCCCAAGGTCCGAAGCAACGCCCTCATCGTCCATTTCTTATGCTCCGCATTGCTCAAACGGACGGCGTTGATAACGGCAGCCGGCGCAGTTTCGCGCAGGGCGATATCGGACAGGGCGGCGATGTCCCGCCCCAAGGTTCCCCCACCAAAGCCCGTGCCCGCGGCCAAGTACGCGCGACTCC